>Ga0209694_1002908_pt1 | contig 12563 bp, 15 predicted proteins | sample GluameincwithD2O_FD_187499 | JGI IMG/M metagenome (GOLD analysis project Ga0209694, IMG submission 187499) | Mouse cecum microbial communities from Vienna, Austria - Glucosamine amended microcosms incubated with D2O (SPAdes) (version 2) | ecosystem: Host-associated > Mammals > Digestive system >...
GCCGAATCCATGAACTCTAAAATTAAAGCATTCCGAGCTAAACTACACGGCGTGAACGACTCTAAATTTTTCATTTTCAGACTATGTAATCTTTACGCCTAAACACAGGTTTTTTACCATGCGCCATATTAAGCTCCAATGAATGGCATACCACCATACAAAAGAATGAAATCAGAAACTATATAGTTTCTGATTTCATTCTTTTGTAGCGCCTACGGGAATCGAACCCGTGTTCCATGCGTGAGAGGCATGTGTCCTAGCCGCTAGACGAAAGCGCCGTTACTTTTTTGCGGAAGCTGGGGGATTCGAACCCCCGGTACGGTAACCCGTACGTCAGTTTAGCAAACTGGTGGTTTCAGCCACTCACCCAAACTTCCTTTATGGCATTTCTCTCAAATGCGATGCAAAGGTAAGACTTTATTTTGAATCTTCAAAGATTTCTTCAAAAAAATATTGTTTTAATTTTTGTATAAAATTCAGGAGAGGCCCAGATTGTTGAGTCAGGACTACATTTTCACCATTTTTACTGATTTGAAAGATTGGATATTATGGTGTTTTCTTTATCTTTGTGGTTCAAACCATATATAGATTAATCAGAATGAGATTTTTTTTGTTCGGTTTCTTTTTTGTTTGCGCTTTGCTGACTAAGGGAAAAGGATTGCAGGAAATGATTCAGGAATATGTAGGAAAGTTCAGGGCACAGGTAGGCGTGGCCGTGATCATAGACCACAAGGACACGGTTTGTGTGAATAACAGTGCGGACTATCCGCTGATGAGTGTTTTTAAGTTCCATCAAGCCATAGCGGTGGCAGATCAGTTACATCGCAGAGGAATGTCCATGGATACAAAAATCCATATAAGAAAAAAGGACCTGAAGCGGAATACTTATAGCCCGTTGCGTGATTCTTATCCAAAGGGAGGAGTTGAGTTGTCGGTCAGAGAACTCATGCGCTATACTTTGCAGCTGAGTGACAACAACGCTTGTGATATCTTATTCAAGCATTTCGGTGGCCCCGAAACAACCGACCGATATATCCGTGAATTGGGATTCCACGATTTTTCAATCAAATATAACGAAGATGATATGCACAGGAATATCAACCGTTGTTACAGCAACAGAACTTCTCCACTTGAAGCAGCTCGTCTTATTGATTATATATTTGTAAACGAGCATCTTGGCCAAGAGTTTTATGAATATATTTTTCAGTTGATGAAGAATTGCGAAACTGGGAAAGATCGTCTTGTAGCTCCATTGCTTGCAACGAATGCTGTAGTGTGGCATAAGACCGGGACATCCGATAAAAACAAAAATGGGCAATGGATAGCAACAAATGATATCGGATATATATGGGCACCCAATTTCCATACTTACAGTATTGCTGTTTTCGTAAAAGATTCCTTTGAAGATGCAAAAACAAATGCAGATATTATCGCCGGAGTGTCCGAATGTGTCTGGAAATTTCTTTTTACGCAACCGCCTGTTCCCAGATAAATAGCTGTTCCCTTAAATAGCCGCAAAAGTACTACGTGAGACCTTTCATCCCCCACTAAAAAAATCGTTGATTGGTGATTTTTACAAGGCATGTAAAATTTTTATTTGGACTTTCTGTAAAACCAGATTTGCAGGACACTGATATTTTAAGATATTGCAAGAAAGATTGACTTACCATCTCAATCATATTTCGTACTTTTGCAGATATAAAACTCTGAAATTTCAATTATTAAAGAGACAACAAGCAATGAAACTCAAAAAAGTACTCAAGTGGTCACTCCTTATTATTTCCATTCTCCTTTCCCTGTCTGTCGGAGCCGCATGGTACCTGCTGGACTATTCCCTGACCCCCAGCTCCCGCGGGCATGACATTGAAAAAGCATGGAAAGAAACCACACAGGCCTATCCAGAACTAAAAGAGTGGCGCGACAGCCTTACACATCTCCAAGCACTATGCGATACCACACTGCAAGCTGAAGACGGAACGAAACTACATGCTTTTTTTGTAAAGGCTGCCCGCCCCACACGCCACACGGCAATCTTAGTACACGGTTACACTGACAATGCCATAAGGATGATGCCGCTGGGATACATGTACGAGCGGAATCTGGGATATAACATCCTGCTGCCCGACTTGCGTTTCGCCGGTAACAGCGGGGGCGACCACATGCAAATGGGATGGAAAGACAGGAAAGATCTGATCCGCTGGCTTCATGTCATTCCCTCTCTATTCGGTGACACAGCCACGGTCGTAGTACACGGAATCTCTATGGGAGCCGCCACTACCATGATGCTATCGGGCGAAAAAGATGTACCCCGCGTGCGAGCCTATGTAGAGGACTGTGGCTATACCTCCGTGTGGGAACAGTTCCATAAAGAACTGGGCGAGCGCTTTCATCTCCCCTCGTTTCCAATCATGAACATCGCCTCACACCTCTGCCGCCTGCGTTACGGATGGGACTTCGAGGAAGCTTCTGCCCTGAAGCAAGTAAAACATTGCAAGAAACCCATGTACTTCATTCATGGCAGTGCGGACAAGTTTGTCCCCACATATATGGTATACGAACTGTATCGCGCCAAGCCGGCCCCCAAGAAACTATGGATTGCTCCGGAATCCGAACATGCGGCATCTTTCCATGACCACAAAGAAGAATATACACAGAACATCCGGAACTTCCTGATTCCACTTATGTAAAACGGATCTGATAGAAAATTCATTGACGATTATCTGACACAAATGAGAATTACATTATTACAAACGGATATACACTGGAGAGACAGCACCTACAACCTACAAAAAGCGGAGCAAATGATGGATGGAGAAGGGGGCAGTGAACTCTATATCCTCCCTGAAATGTGGAACACCGGATTTGATACCTCCGACAGAATACGCCAGCTACTGTCAACTGGCAACAATGCCCTGAAGTGGATGCAAAAAAACGCACGGGAACGCAACTGTGCCATTGCCGGCAGCGTAGCCGTCATGGAAAAGAACCGGATCTTCAACCGTTTCTATCTTGTAAAATCCGATGGTTCGGCAGTCCATTACGACAAACGCCACCTGTTCGGTATAGGAGGAGAAGACAACACCTTTACGGCTGGGCATGAGCGCATAGTATGCGAACTGAACAGTTGGAGAATACTCCTGCTGACATGTTACGACCTGCGTTTTCCCGTCTTTGCCCGCAATCGGAACGATTACGACATGATGATATGCATCGCTTCCTGGCCGGAAAGCAGGCAGGCCGTATGGCAAACACTGCTGAAAGCAAGAGCCATAGAAAACCAATGCATTGTATGCGGGGTGAACCGCACCGGATGCGATCCTTTATGCAGCTATGCCGGCGGCTCGGTCATCATCGATGCCTACGGCAGAGAACTTCTGAATCTGGGAGATACCGAAAAAGCCGGAACCTCCGAGACGGACCTACACGGTCTGCAAGCATTCAGACAGAAATTCCCAGTTCTGAACGATGCAGACGACTTCACGCTGAAATACTGACAATGTTCCAACAATAACGACGCTACTCCGTCAGAAAACGGATAATGGCCTCCATCGCTTTTGCACGGACCGATGCATCCCGAATACACTCAAAAGGAAAACCGGCTGCAACCACACGATAATCTTTTCCGCTATATGCCACTCCGGCACCGGCTCCTCCTCCATAGGCAAAAACGGAAAATGCCCCGCTTCCGGCAGGCATAAGAATATTCGGATCCGACACAGCATAATGAAGAGAAGAAGGGCTTCGGAAAATCGGAAACTGCAAATTCAATCCACGCACAAAGTCCGTGGAATCGGAGCGAGCCGAACCCGCATATCTGTACTTCAGAACCTTCTCCGTAAAATCCCGCTCCTCCACCTGTTGCATGTCGGAACCGATATAGGCACCAGTAACGAAAAGTCGGCCTCCCTCTCGCAAATAATCCGTCAGTATACGGCACATAGAAGGAGGGAACGTCTTATAGCTCCTCAAATTATAGCTCACATCCTTCTCCAGTCCTGCGATATAATCTATCATGTCATAGTCCCCAAGCGCATTCCACCCCCCCATAACTGCTTCTTTTCCACACGAAGAAAATGAATAGCTCCCTGAGGCGGCGATGGCAGAGCCGTGAACGACCGCATAGTCAAAAGTATTACCGGCAAAAATCTTGCCCATCATTTCCCTGCCACAATACCCCAACCCGGCCGGTCCTTTATTTCCGGCAGCAGACGGATCATAATTCAGCTGCTCACCGGAATAGGCCGCCGTATAATGATAAGGCACTCCCATATCTTTCTTAAGATCAAACCCTACGCTGTCAGCAGTCTCCACTTGTGCCGGACCGCCCAGACGTTCAAAAGCATTGACAATAAGAACGTGCTTCGTCCCGCCACGCGCCTTAAACACCGAAAGTGTCTCCGATGGGAAACTCTCGCCGCCGGCATTGACAGCCGTCACCTTGAAGCAATACTGCACACCTTCATTCACGGGCAACGTTATCTCCGTCTTACCGGCAAAGTAATGTCCGTTATCAAAATCGCCATCCCCCATCTTGGTATACACAACATACCCTTCAGGACGTGCCAGATCCTTTTCTATCTTATCGGTCCGAGGTTTCCAGCTCAAACGAACCTCATTTCCCTCCTTGCTCAACAAAGCGGAAAAACAACAGACAGGTAAAGGCTGCACAGCATAATGACGGATGCCGTGAGAATAATTCACATAACGCAGAAGCGCTTTATAGACAGCACGGGCCATCGTGAACTTGAACAGCGGATCATGCCCCAGTTTCATGTCTGCATAATTTTGGTGGGAAAGCATCTCAAGAATAGCCGAAGGCACATGAGGGCTCCGCGTCTCCGAATAGTTGCGATCCCAAAGTTCACGGCGGGTCCATTCAACGGGGAAGGTTGCCGAAAGATCGTTCGTCACTGTAGACATCAGCATATCCGCCAAATCGAAAGACGACTTTCGGGAAAGACCGGTCTGATAAGTTGTTTTCCCTTCACCGTCAACGGTAGTGCAAATTCCCAACGTCCCGAATATTCCACCGTCATGACGTACTCCGGCATCACTATGCACTGCCAGAGCCAACTCAAAGGGTACACCACCGCCAGCCGTCCGTGGCTGATATACACTACCTCCTCCCAAATAATTGAGCAGATTCGACCGACTGCGCAAATCGTCATTATAATCATTCGTCCCATCATCCGCATTAAAAAGACTATCGGGTAATCCGCTCCATTGGGCGTGATAACGGGCAGCCTCTAAAAATCTGGGCATACCGCTCGTACCATATCCGTCACGATCGGTCTGCCCCACTCCACCTCCAAAGCGGACACCGTCGGCAGTAACTACACCCCGATAATTGCTCTGATTGGTCAAAACTACCCTACCGTCCCGGTTCTCTCCCTCCTCAAACTCAAATGTCCCCAAATAAAGCCACGTACCACCTCCCATCTGCTGGTTGACACTAAACTGAGAACGTCCTCCACAATGATAGACAGTATATCGCGCATCGCTGACGCTATTGGGGCGTGACACGTAAGATACATACACCGCATAGCGGCCACGCCGGGGAATATGAGGTGTCCATGACACCGAAGACAGCCGCGAGCGTCGATTCGTAGCATTCGCCCAACGCGCCGTGCCGAGACGAAACGGCAACACACTGTCTGTGAGTAAACCCATCGGAGGAGCAAAAGCCGAATCGGAAAGGGTGCTCCACGGATAATCACTTTGAGGAAACTCCTCATACCGGCCTTGCCGGTCGCCACCGTCATTATCCACCACAGCTTCCGCCGTCTGTATGTCACGCTCACGGGGGCAATAAACAACAGCTCCCGCATTCTCCAACATGGGTATGAGAAAAGGATACACAAAAGACTGCGTAAACAAATCCTCCGTTGTGCAGAACAGGTACGGACGCTGCCATACCCAATCGCCGGCCTTATAGTAACGACCGTGACTGGGCCATACCATCAGATGCCGTCCGGCAAGTCCCTGAGTAATACTGAAAGGACGGGAAAGATTCTGTACCCAAGGATTACCCTTATAATTGACCTCGCCCCACAAACGTCTCTTATCACCTCCGTCTTCCTTGTAAATGTTGGGAATCAACTCTTCGATATCCACACCGCGCTTACCACGCAACGAGAGCCGGTAAGTGTTATAAGGAGGCGGCAACCGACGAGACAGATCTTTATAAATTCGCGATACCGTCTGTGGAGTAAAAGGCTGAGAGGAAAACGCTTCGTTCGTATAGACAATGATATTCCTCTCCTGCTCATCCACACACATACTGTCGGCTTTCATGCTTCCATAAGGCCGATAGTTTTCCAATTTATAGCCTGAGAAATAAGTTTTAAGCGCATTCTGCAACATGGGGTCAACTTCGACAGACTGCGTCCAGCAATCTGTGAACAGACTGAATATAAAGAATAACGAAACGAATCTTTTCATCCGCACCTATTATAATATTGAAACTCTATGACATTTCCTCTACAGCAAATTTTTCAGGATGTCGTCCTTTGAATGCACGGTAGTAATCCATAATTACCCGCATGTCAGCTTCTACATCTCCCGAAGGATGGATGGTCTTCGTACAGACAATGAGTTTCTTTTCATAATCAATGGCATACAGCATGATCGGAAGTCCGGCTTTGAGAGCGATAAAATAAAAACCACGTTTCCATGTATGCACCAGCGAGCGTGTACCCTCAGGCGTGACAGCCAATTCAAAACGTTCAGAATTCAATGCCTTTTCTGCCAATTGATCCGTAAGGCTCGTATGGCGACTCCTTTCAACAGCTATGCCGCCCATTCTGCGAAACAGATTTCCCAAAGGCCAGAAAAACCATTCTTTCTTCATCAGAAAACCGGCAGTCCTGCCAATGGCGCGATAATAAATTTCAGCAATCAGAAAATCCCAATTACTGGTATGGGGGGCGACACAAATGATGCACTTATTATAACGCGGAACCGTTACCTGTTCTCTCCAGCCCATCACACCGAAAAACAATTTCCGGCAAATTGTCTGTAACATTATTGTATAAAAGGTATAAATAAAAGAGAGAAAAGTATAGACACGTATCTATGCTCTTCCCCCTCTGTTACTATTATTCAGGCCTTTACAATCTTGTCAGCCAATTCATTAATCTCCCGTGTAAAATCCTCACGTAGTTTCTTGAAAAAGACTTTACCGTGCCCTCTCTCACAATGGCTTAGCCGGGATACATAATCACCATGCAAAACCAAAAGGTTTGCCATCAGGGTTTCGATCTTTTCTTTATCGGCCTGTCCGCACCGATTAAGAGCTACACAATCTGCAAAGAGCTCGCCACAAATATATTTGATGCTCTTTTTCAAGTTTCTTCTATTTGCCATAATAATCCTTGTATTTAATTCTATACTTTAATCTTTACAAATTATCTCCATGCCTTTTAGTATTGCCTGCTCATTCATCGGCAACAAATGATGATGCCTCTCAGGCAAGGTCTTACGAAGCGCTTTCATCACACTCTCCAACGATACGATCGGATGTAACTTCAGCAACCCTCCCAGAACAATCATATTAAAGCACTTCATCATCTTCATGTCTGCCGCCGTCTCCATGGCATTGACATGGAACGAGCTTATATCCTCACGGGACGGCTTGTCCAAAATACCGAATGAGTCGTAAAGCAGACTTCCTCCGGACTTCACTTTGTTCTGAAACTTATCCAATGAAGGTTGGTTCAACAATATGGCTGTATCATAACGACTTAGAATTGGCGATGATATTTTCTCGTCACTCACTATTACCGTTACATTGGCAGTTCCTCCACGCTGTTCAGGACCGTACGCAGGCATCCACGTCACCTCTTTGCCCTCCATCAGACCAGCATACGCCAGAATTTTCCCCATGGAAAGCACTCCCTGTCCTCCGAATCCGGATATGATAATTTCCTGTTTCATATTATTGCTTGTCTTTCAGATCCCCTATGTGATAGAAATCCAACATGTGCTCTTCCATCCATTGATTGGCTTGTACCGGTGTCATCTTCCATCCCGAAGAACAAGTTCCCACAATTTCAACCAGATTGGAACCTTTCCCTTGCATGGAATTTTCAAAAGCATGCCTGATGGCTTTCTTGGCCCGCTTAATGGCTGGAACATTATGTACGCTCTGTCGCGTAACATAAGCCGTACCATCAAGCTGTGCCGCTATTTCCGTCATCTTCAACGGATAACCATGCAAACGCACTTCTCTTCCATCCGGACAGGTTGCCGTCTTCATGCCGATGAGAGTAGTCGGAGCCATTTGTCCTCCGGTCATCCCATATATGGCATTGTTCACAAATATGATTGTGATATTATCTCCCCGGTTAAGGGTATGTATCGTTTCCGCCGTTCCTATACAGGCCAAATCGCCATCTCCCTGATAGGTAAAGACAAGACGGTCCGGCCAAAGTCGTTTGCAAGCCGTTGCCAATGCCGGAGCCCGCCCGTGTGCAGCTTCCTGCCAGTCTATATCAATATACCTGTATGCGAAGACCGCACATCCGACAGGACTGATTCCAATTGTCTTCTCCTCCATTCCCATCTCTTCAATCACCTCACTTATAAGTTTATGAACCACACCATGCGAGCATCCCGGGCAATAATGCATCGACATGTCGTTCAAGAGGTCCGGTTTCTTATAAATCAGATTCTCGGGACTGATTATTTCTTCTCTTGTCATAATCTCTTTTATAATTAAAACGCGTAGCCGACGGTTTTCTCATCATCCCCGGCATGCGCATCATTACCTCCACCATTTTTATTACCACAGCCAGCAAAGCCAGAGCGTAACTAAAGAGGGTTCCACGTCGGGATTCGGAAAAGACCAGGACACCAACCATTGCAACAACAGCCAATATCATGAAGATTCCATTCAGAATATTACGGATAAAAAGAGTTTTATCCTCCCGTCTCCTCTCGGTTTCCCACTCGGGATGCTCCAGACGTTCCAATATATTCCGTTCGTCAGAAGGCATACTCTAAATCATGAACGTGACAACTTCATCAATGCATCAATAATTTCATCCGGGTCGGGAACAATCCCCCCCAGACGCCCGAAGTGATTGACAGGAACACGCCCCTCCACAGCTCCACGGACATCAAAAACCATCTGACCGGCATTGATCTCCACCGTCAAGAAACCTTTCACACGGCCTGTTTCAGCCAACCCTCGTAATTCTTTTTCCGGAAACGGCCATAGCGTAACCGGACGGAATAGTCCTACCTTCATTCCATGCTCTCGCGCGGTCTTCATTGCCTCTTGGGATATACGCGCGGCCGACCCGAAAGCGACAATCACATACTCGGCATCATCACAAAGCATTGCCTCATAACGAACTTCCTTCTGTGACATCTCACGGAATTTCTCCTGCAAATGCAGATTCTTTTTTTCCATCACTGCCGGATCCAACTCAAGCGATGTTATGATGTTACTTCCGCGCCGATGCAGACCGTTTCCGTTTGCGGCCCAAGGACATTCTGCCAGAATTTCCTCTTCCGTACGCCGCGGCTTAAACGGAGGAAGTACAACTTTCTCCATCATCTGCCCAATCACTCCGTCAGACAGAATCATCACCGGATTCCTATACTTAAAAGCCAGATCAAACGCCAAGTCTACAAAATCCGCCATTTCCTGAACCGATGCCGGTGCCAATACTATCAAATTATAATCGCCATTGCCACCACCTCGTGTTGCCTGGTTATAATCACTCTGAGAAGGCTGGATGGTTCCTAATCCGGGCCCTCCACGCTGCACATTGACAATCAGACCCGGAACCTCGGCTCCAGCCATATAGCTTATTCCCTCCTGCATCAGGGCTATACCTACACTCGAAGAGGATGTCATTGCCCGCTTTCCCGTACCTCCGGCACCATACAGCATATAAATGGAAGCCAATTCGCTCTCAGCCTGCAAGACTACCATCCCGGTTGTCTCCCAAGGCTTCAATTCAGCCAACGTCTCCAGCACTTCAGACTGCGGAGTTATCGGGTATCCGAAATAGCCATCGCATCCGCAACGAATTGCCGCATGTGCGATAGCCTCATTTCCTTTCAATAGCAGAATATCATTATCTTCAATCATAATTTTTTACGTCATTAATCTTTTTTCCTGTATACTGTAATGCAACCGTCTGGACAAACAATAGCACACGAAGCACAACCGATACAACCTTCATTAATCTCCCGACAAAAGACATAACCTTTATGATTCACCTCTCCTGTCGAAAGAGCCAGCACATTCATCGGACAGGCGACAACGCAAAGATTACATCCTTTACATCTCTCCATATCAATGACAACTGCTCCTTTCATCTTGCTCATAATCAATTCGCAATTTATAGAAAACAGGGCACAACCCTATTGATTAAACATATCTTTATTGTAGAAATCCATAATATCTGTCAGCATTTGCCGTGCTTCGACCGCGGGGCCCTCCGCATCAAAATCCTGCGACTGCATAAAACAACCTAAAGCTCTTTTCCAATCGGAATACTTCATATATGCAAGCCCTTTCAAATATAGCAATCGGGCCTTTTCCTTCTCGTGCACCCCTTCATCATCTATCAAAAGTTTATCAGCCTGCCTGATGGCTTCATCAGGCATTCCCGCTCCTATCAATTCACGGATTTTTTCCAACTGTCTCCTCATGATCTATCAACTCAAAAAAGAAGAAGCCCGTCTGGTCCGAGCACAAACTAAACTCCTTTTGTTTAATGCAAAAATACAATTTATAAATCAGAAGAATGCTTTCAGACATTTTTTTTAGCCCGACAAAATGTTAAAGTAAACAAACAAATAAGTCTTATAGAAGTTAATAAACTGATTTTCAAACAACATATATTAGGTCGTCATCATCGTTCCTCATAGATACAGCAGACATACAAAAAGGCTTTTGCAATACAGTATCGCAAAAGCCCTGTTCTTCCTTGTATCGAGAAATATTCATCAACCAAGATATTTGGTCAGAATCTTTATGTTATCAGCTTCACGAAGTCTGCGCAAAGCCCGCTCCTTTATCTGCCTTACACGTTCACGGGTCAAGTTCAGGTTGTTGGCAACCTCTTCAGCCGTCATTTCATTGCGCCCAATGCCAAACAGCATTTTCAAGACTTGTCTTTCGCGCTCTGACAAGGTTGACAAAGCGGCATCCAGATCAGACGAAAGAGATTCTTTCTCCATCAGATTATCCGTACTCGGAGCCGATTCATCCGTCATGATATCTATTAAGCAGTTGGAATCATCGTCCTGAAAAGGAGCATCCACTGATACTTTTTTCCCGTTCGTCCCCATAGCCTCTTGCACTTTGCTCACATCCGTATCCAAAATATCGGCAAGTTCCTGCACGGAGGGGCGTCTCTCAAACTCCTGCTCAAAATTCACGATGGCCTTTGTCAGTTTGCTTTGAAAACCTACCTGATTCAAAGGCATACGTACGATTCTGCTCTGTTCTGATATAGCTTGAAGTATGCTCTGACGAATCCACCAGACCGCATAACTGATAAACTTAAAGCCACGTGTCTCATCAAACTTCTGCGCGGCTTTTATCAATCCTAAATTACCTTCATCAATCAAGTCATTCAAAGCCAAGCCCTGATTCTGATATTGTTTGGCCACACTGACAACAAAACGCAAGTTCGCACGCGTCAACCTCTCCAAGGCCTCACGGTCTCCGTGGTGAATCCGCTGTGCAAGCTCCACCTCTTCATCAGTCGATATCAATTCTTCACGCCCAATCTCTACCAGATATTTGTCTAATGCTGCACTGGAACGATTGGTAATACTTTTGTTAATTTTTAGTTGTCGCATAGTCTACGGGAATTGAGCCACAAAATTACAAATAAATACTCACATAAACGAATAAAAATAAAGCATTCACGCAAAAATGCAAAAAAAGAACATGCGGAAAATACGAAGACACAACACATGTATTGAAAAATTTCCCTATCTTTGCGCTGTCGGCATAAGTTGGCGGACCATAACAGCCGACTACACGAAGCGAATTGCAACCTCCTTTACGAAGGAGGGCACCGGATTATACGTTTCGGAAAATCCAATAATTACCAGGAGACGGAAATCCGGCGGCTCCAACCCCAAAAACACCTTACCATGAAAACAACAGAGATCAAGTGTGCACTTACCGCACTGTTTCTATCACTATCCGCACTGCCGCTCGATGCCGTTGCAGAATCCATCAGCGGAATTTGGAAACTGGACGCCGGAGCAAACGCCAGTACCATCAACTACAAAGTCCTGAAAAGAGACGGCACCTACTACAATTTGCGCTCGCAAGACGGCGGGAAAAGCTATTTCGTCACCCGCTCGGGCAATTACAAGGTTGTCACACCTGGTGTATATGTGGAAAATCTGAAGTATGAATACGGCCACCAGTGCAACACTGTATTCCCCATCTCCTACAAACAGATGTGTCCGATTGGATTGCGCCACGGCATCAACAAAGGGAAAAACAGCCAGACAGAAAGACAATAGTCCGGCACACAGATGTCTCTTCATAATTATCCGAATAACTAAAATTTAAAGTTCAA
>Ga0209694_1002913_pt1 | contig 12513 bp, 10 predicted proteins | sample GluameincwithD2O_FD_187499 | JGI IMG/M metagenome (GOLD analysis project Ga0209694, IMG submission 187499) | Mouse cecum microbial communities from Vienna, Austria - Glucosamine amended microcosms incubated with D2O (SPAdes) (version 2) | ecosystem: Host-associated > Mammals > Digestive system >...
TGAGGACGCAGAACATTGTCCGGGTTGTCAAAGGAAGCTCTCAGTTCAAACGTTCCGGTATCGGGATTGAAGTTCGGGCTCGAGAATGTGACACGGCCGGTGTGACCGTAAATTTCACCGCCCGCAAGCTCAAGCTGAACCTCGTAATCATGATTAGGCGGTGTTTTCAAAATACCCGCTTTCACTTCTTTCTGAATCTGCGCTTCCTGGTTCTCCGACATGGAGAATGTCACCCACATCGGAGACATGGTATAGATGGTCGCCAAGTGCGCGTTTGATGTATTGATATAAGTCCCGTCCGTCTGAAGCGCAGAGCTTGCATAACCGGTTACGGGAGAAGTAATCGTGCAGTACGAGAGATTCAGTTTCGCGCTTTCAACCTGAGCTTTAGCGTTAGACACCGCAGCACTTGTCGTCTGGAAATTTCCGACGGCCTGATCAAGGTCGGTCTGACTGAGCGCTTTCAGCTTGGCCAGCGGTCTGATACGGTCTAAATTGCGTTTTGCGACCTGATGCGCCGCTTCACTTGACGCAAGAGAGGCCTCGGCTTCTCTCAGCTGGACTTCAAACGGTTTTTTATCCATCAGGAAAAGCACCTGACCTTCTTTAACCGTGCCGCCCTCCGTGTATTGGCGGCTGTCGAGAAAACCGTTCACTCGGCTGTAGATCTCAACCGCGCGCGAGCTGTCAGTTTTTGCGACCCAAACCATGTCGGCAGGAACATCATGACGTGAAACTTTAACGACAACAACAGGACTAGGACCGGCAGAGCTGCCGACATCGGTTTTCTTATCACAGCCGGATAACGCCAGGAAACCGCTCGTCATAAGAATTGCCATAACAGTCGGTTTTATCAAAGTTTTAATCACGATTTTTCTCTCTACGTTGTTCTAATAAACCGCAAGGGCCGATTTAATCGTGATTAGTATGTAACAGAATTTACACTTAGTCGGGATTTCCCTACCCATTTTCGCCATAAAGATGTGATTAATTCATTCGCCGCCAACATCTCTCAATCCCGAAAACACCGAATGCGCCTAAAATTCTGATTAATGAAACAAATCGGTTATTTTTTCCGCCTCGACTCTTTATGATGATTACAAGAAAAACAACACTTTTCCTTGCCTGTGCTCTGTGCTCGTCCGCGGTATCGGCTGCCGCCTACCGCGCACCGCACTGGAAAAGCTTCAAGCTCGGCGAAGACACCTACAGCACAATTTACAAGACGGCCAATCGCTCGGATGACTATGCCTGCCGGCTTAAAAGCCAAAGCGTTTACGACAATAATGAAAGCCAGCTGGTGGTCTTCGGACCTTGTTTAGGCAGCGGACCGCTTGAAACTGTGCTTTTTAACTTCAACAAGGATAAGGTGCTGACTTCGGTACACGCCTACTACAAGCTTGCCGAGGGAACCCAGGACGCGTCCGAACTCTTTGAGACCATTTCAAATCAGCTCGGAGGCGGATTTAAAGAGTACAACCTTGCGGAAAACGGCGTCAGCTCCAAGGTTTGGAAAAAAGAAACACCTCGGATCAGCTACGAAATTAAATTAACCGGAAGCGAGTATGTCGTCGTAGAAAATCTGCGCGGCAGCTCAGAAACCAAAGGACACGTGACGGACAAAACCAAGGCGGTCGCCTCTCACATTTTTAATTATGAGAAAAATGTCTCTCTGCTGCATGATTATGCGCAGGCCTACTCACCTTCTGAACTGATCGACATCACTCGGGAAGACGAAACCGGTTATCACGAGATCACTAAAAACGGCTGTTCCGTCAAAGGCATTCTGCGGGAAAGGCACACCAATTACATTGTGATGGATTCGACGCAGATCTTTCTTTCCAATATGAAGATGATGAAACACTTCCCGCTGGATCGAGTCGGCCTTCTGAAGCTCAAAGACGTAAGCGTTGACCGCGGCAAGATTTACGCCACACTGGTGTCTCCCATTGAACCCGCTCAGGCGACGCTCAGTGACAGACTTGAAGCGCTTGATCTGCTTGAAGCGCGCCGAATAAAAGAGGCAGAAGCTAAAGACCCGCAGGTGCGGCACCACTATGCGGTCGCCAAGAGCGCCGAAGGCGTCCTGATGCAGGGCCCCTGCTTTGTACCGTTCCAAGAAGGACAGCCCTACAACGAAAAGAAGTGCCTTGAAAAAATCGAGAATTACTTCAAATCCTACGACTTTTACCGCACACCGACTTACCGCTTCTTTAAGCGTCTGAGCAACGCACTCTGACAAGAAGCCTAAACCGCGGACCGGCTCAGCTGAGTCGGTTTTTTATTAATACCGATCTTTGCGTCGTTCTGTGTAAAGTAAAGATTTTGCGAACGACGCACAAACACTAAACTTCCATTGCGACACAAACTGACGCTGCAGCTTGTAAGATTGATATTGCCTTAAAAAATACTCGAGTTGCTCTTGCACTACACGTTGACGCAACAATCGACAAAATCAATAGAAATTTAAGATGAATGGGCTTGAACAAGGATTAGCTGATTATTTACTTAACCTTCCAAAGCATTGCGAAGAAAAAAACTTAGCAGAGTTTCCTTCAACCGGCGGAAAAGTTGAACTCGATCTTTTTTCAAACGATCGAAGGGAGAAGTTTATTTTGACTATAAGTCAAAAGAATGTTGTCCTTTATTACACCTTCCAGACAAGAGCAAGAAATTGCTATGTTCTGGCAAGGCTGGATTATGGCGCTCCTCACTTAAATCCGGATGGAACGAGAATAGGCTCTCCTCACCTGCATATTTACAGGGAGGAATACGGTGATAGATACGCCATAGAATTACCAAAGGAGATCTTTTCAAAAAAAGAAAATCCTATACAAACATTCCAAGATTTCTTAAACTTTTGCAAAGTAGTTGGAACTCTGCCATTTGAATATGGATTCGTATTTAACCCAGAACAGTGAAATAGAAAGTCTTATCGATAAGTATTATCGATGGCTCAAGGAAAACACTCTTGTAAAGTCAGTTCAAGGTGTGACGGAAGTCACTACGCCTTTTTTGAATAGACACAACGACTTTATCCAATTGTATGTAGTAGGTGCAAACAGTAACACTTTCACTCTCTCAGACCTTGGATCAACAATACAAGATTTAGAAATGTGCGGATGTGATGTTTTAAAGGGACATCGCTTTACTCTTCTAAACCAAACGTTAAACGGTTTCGGTGTAAAACTTAAAGGTCAGGAACTTTACGTTGAAGCACAAAAGGAAACCTTTTGTTGGGCAAAACATTCCTTATTACAGGCTGTGTTATCCGTTGACGACCTCTTCTATTCGGCCAAACCAAATGTAGAACCCTTCTTCTTTGAAGATGCTGCAGCCTGGTTGGATTCCTTAGGTATTCGATACACACCAAGGCTCTCTTTAGTCGGTCGGTCTAGATTCCAAAACTACTTTGATTTCGCAATTCCGAAGTCTAAGAATGCCGGAGAAAGACTTATCAAACTTGTAAAAGATCCTACAAATGACGCCGCACGTTTGGCGCTGTTCTCTTGGGCTGACACCAAAGCTCAAAGGGGGGCATCGGCAAAATTCTATGTCATTTATAGAAATTCATCGACAAAAGACAACTCTAAATTTAGAACGGCGCTCACCAGCTATGATGCCATTTCTTTCCCATGGGATGAGAGGGATCAATTCTCGGAGGCTTTAGCCAATTAATCCCTCGCTCCGAGCCATCGAACAGGAATCCGGACATGAAAAAAGCTCTGTAACAGGAAGTATCACAGAGCTAAGTCCTACAAGGAGGGAAAAATCATCTATCTTTAGGGAACCTTGTACACAAAGTTATGACAGCCGCCGCAATAGTTCACTCCAGCCTTGTGGCCTTTATGACATTCTGAGCACGGAAGCGCGCCTTCATGCTGAGCGTGAGGATTAACTTCATAGCGGCCTTCGGTTTTTTGGATCATCGCGGGATAGTCTCCGTGACAGGTCGCGCAGACATCCAGGTCTCCGGAGGTCTTGACCTTATTGTCCGGAGTGTGGCAGGACTCGCATTTCATCCCGCGGGCGACATGGCGGTCAGCTAAAAATTGTCCCTGCTGAGCCTGAGCAGTCAGGCAGAAAAGAGACAGGATCATGGCGGAAAAAGCAATGAGGCGCATATTCTTTTTATCCTTGTTTAGAGCCTCGGGCTATTCGCCCGAGGCTTGATTACAGCTGCGTATTACAGAGTGGTGTCCGGAAGTCCGGCAACATTCTTACCGACGTGACGGCCGTAAACCAGACATTCTGTCAGGTTGCCGCCGCCCTGATAAACGAACTTCAGTGCGGATGCGATTTCACCGACGCTGTAGAGGCGCGGAATCGGTGTGCCGTCCCAGGCCAGAACGCGTCTGTCGCCGTCAGCAAGAAGACCGCCCTTAGTGTTCGGGCCGCCGGCAACAAGCGGCATCGCATAGAAGGGACCCTGCTCGATCTTGCCAAGCGTTGCGGGTCTGCGGCCAAAGTCGGCGTCCTTCTTGTCGTCGCAGAACTTGTTGAACTTCGTGACTGTCGTGGTCAGATTTTCAGGGACCATGCGGCCTTTGTTTTCCGGATGGTTCTTGATGAGATTGGCGAGTTCCTCAATGCTGTTGGCTTTGAGAATCAGACCGGAAGCGATCGGTTTTTCATTCTTTTCGTCCCAGTCAACCAGACCGTAGCCGACAACGGAGATACCCAGGCCGACGAGCGGTTTGGAAGCGCGCAGTTTTTCATCGAAAATCATCCAGGACGGAGTTCTCGGATAGGACAGAGAGTTAATGTCGAAGTGAACCGCGGCTTTGTAGAAGAAGTAGCGGCTCGGATTGTCCGTCACCTTGGTTTCTGCTTCATAACGATTGCCGTAGTTGTCAACCACGATGGAGTTGGCGGAACCCACAGCCGGAGTAATGGAGCCAAGACGCATGCCGTTGCAGCGAACCTGAGTCGGAACAATCACGCGGGCAGCGGACTTGCCTGCTTTCTGCAGACCGGCACCTGCGGCCATACCCATAGCGATACCGTCGCCGGTGTTGGATGTCGTACCGTAGAAAGCCCAGCCGTCAACGCCCGGACCTTCAAGGAAAGCCTGACGCATCGGTTTGCTGTATTCGTAGCCGCCGGAGCAGAGAACGACCGCTTTCTTGCCGCGGTAGAAGACCGGTTTGCCGTTATGCATGGCTTTAACACCGACCACTTCGCCTTTGGCGTTCTTGAGCAGTTCAACAGCGGGAGTTTCCCAAACAACCTGAATCTTGTCGCCCTGCTTCTTGACGCCTTCTTCCAGGCAGCGCCAGAAAGCTTCACCGGAGCTGGTTTCTTCTTTCGGGCTGTCAACCGACTTCTGATTGAAGTTCTTCATGCGCTTTGTATATGTAGCACGATAGGCATTGTATTTGCACTCTTTAGCGCCGGGGAAATTTGGGAAAGAAGCCTTGTTGAAACCGGGCTGGCTGCCGCCGATAAAGGCCGGATCAAGAGACTGGAGGAAGTCCAGGTTCGAGGGAGAAAGATCAGCCCAGATCTGAGCCAGAACTTCAGAGTATTCAGGGATTTCGCCTTCTTCTTTCCAGTCAATGTTTTCACCGGAGAACATCGCCTGAGCGTAATCCTTCAGAGCTTTCGGATCACCATCTTTGAACGGGCAGTGGAAGATACCGCCGGACATGCGGGTGTTGCTCAGATGATGGTTCTGGGGGTTCTTTTCCAGAATGATAACTTTAGCGCCGTTCTGAGCGGCAACGATACCGGTAGTCGCACCGGCGCCGCCAAAGCCGACAACTACGACATCAGCTTCACCGTCCCATTTTGCGGGAAGGTTGGCTGCGGGTGCGGCAAACGCAGGCGCGACAGCGGCAGCTGCAGCACCGGCTACGGCACCTTTCATAAAGGAACGACGGGAAGCGGTGATGGATTTTGTCATTGATTTCTCCTTGAGATGCGTACCCAAAATGGGCCGCGATGAGAAAATTTTAGTTTTTGCGGCTGTTTTCCCTCAACAAGCAAACGGCCATTGACAGAATCAATTCAATGCAACAAAATTAAAGATTCAATTAAGAATCCTTAAGGATCGATTCCGCGGCGATTCTTCCAAAACAAACGGCGCTGTTAATGCCGTTGCCGCCAAGTCTGTTTTTCCCGTGAAGGTTGCCGATCATCTGTCCGCAGGCATACAAACCGCTAATCGCTCGATGCGCACCGAGCACACGTGCCTTTGTGTCGATCGCGACGCCGCCGAGCGTAGTATGAATTTTAAAAAACACCCTCACGGCCCAATACGGCGGCTTGTTGAGTACGCCGCGTTCCTGAAGCTCCGCGGCTGAGGCTATCAGATGATCGGGGTTCACCTGCAGCGCCTCGGCTAGTGCTTCCAAAGTTTCGCGGCGCCATGAACGACCGCTGTAAAGCCCGCGGTAAAGACTCTTTCTGCGAGCCAAACCGATCCGCTCCACCGCATCGGAATCGGCGATCGTAAAACAGCGCCGAATATTTTTGCTGCGGTAAGCGCTAAAGATCTCGGACCTCGGACTCGTTTCCTCCACGAATCGGTTGCCGTTCTCATCGACAAGCATCACGACGGTCGGATCATAATCAAGCCGAACCTGCTCCGAGCTTTCCTCAATACCGCCCGGAACGCATTCGATAAACTCCATATTTCTCAGATGAGCGCCAACACTTGAAGCGGTATAAATCATTTCTCCTGTCGCTCCCGGATGGCTGTCGCTCCCCATTTCAGCAAAGAGCGGAGAGGACTGAGCCAGCATCTGACGGTTCGCACCGAAACCGCCCGAGGCAAGCACGACTCCGCGGTTGGCAAAGAGCAGACGCTGCTCTCCGCGGTACGTCACTCGAATGCCAACCACCCTGCCCGTTTCATCGTCCGTCACAAGACCGGTCACCGCGGCAGAAGTGCGCACATCCACGCCCTTTCTCAGACAGGCGTTGGAGAGTACCTGCACATAGCCGGTCCCCGAAGGCTGAAGCGGCTTGTAGGAGCGTCCCCAGAGGCCTCCGTAAACCAAGTGCGGAACCGGCAAAAATTTCATACCCTGAGATTTGAGCCATTCAAGCGCGGCGCCGCAGCTTGCCGCATAGACCGAAACGACATCCTCATCCGCGTATCCCGCGGCCGATTTCAGGATTTGCTGCTTAAAAAGCTCCACACTGTCTTCTCCGCGCTTTACCGCTTCATCGGTCACCGCGTTGAAGTAGCCGCCGGAATGCAGCGTATCGCCGCCAAGAAACGCCATTTTCTCAAGCAGCGTGACCTTCAGACCGTATTCCCTGCAGCTGAGCGCGGCCGTAAGGCCGCCGGAGCCGCCGCCGACAACGATCACATCAGAGTACTCCTGCGGCAGGTTCCCTCTGGCCAAAGCAGAAAGCGGCAGGCACATTAAACCGGATTGCAGCAGCAGTCGCCGTTTCATAAGAGACCCTTGTAATGATCCAGATCATGCAGAAACGCTGCCAGCTCAGCGGCGTTTTCCACTTCAAGTTTGTCGTAAACACTCGCTCTCTGTGAGCGGACCGTACGCTCGGAAATTCCTCTTACCCCGGCTATGACCTGATTCGTGAGTCCCTTGGCAACCATTCGGGCGTTTTCTTTCTCGGCTTCCGTCAGCTGATTCCACTGCTGCATCAGCGCTCGTCCGAAAGCCTGATCTTTACGATTGGAAATATTGAGCTCGATCGCCGATTCAATTTCTTCAAGCAGCGTTTCAAGTTTGGGCGGCTTAACGAGGAAGTTTTTTGCGCCTTTATGCACCGCCTGAACCGCCATCTCAATGTCTCCGTGCGCAGATAGGAAAATAATCGGAAGATCGATTTTGAGCCGAATCATTTCGTCCTGCAGCTCCAGCCCCGACATGTTCGGCATACGAACGTCCAGCACCAGACAGCCGTCAATCCTGTTGTCGTCGTTTTCTAAAAATTCGGCCGCGCTGCTGTAGCAGACAACTTTGAGTCCTGCCATCTTTAAAAACATGGACTGTGCCGTCAGAACGGTCGCGTCATCATCCACTAGCCTGACAATAGGTTCACTGCGCATCATTCTTTCCTGTACTTTGAAAGCAGGAGAACCGCTTCGAGCCCTCCGCCTTTAACTTTTCTAAATTCCAAGTGCCCACCGTTGGACTCTGCCATTGCGGATGCAATCGCCAAACCCCAGCCCAGTCCGTCCTCTTTCGAGCTGTAGCCGATCTGTCCGATCTTTAAGAAATCTTCATCTGATATCTCGGGACCGTTGTCAATCACGGAAAGGCGCCAGCGTTCAGGCTCCTCCTCGACTTTGATGAGGATCTTCGGACGCCTGACCGCAGAAGCCGAGGCTGACGCATTCTTGATGAAATTCACGACAATGAATTCAATTTCAAACGGATCCGCCTGAATTTCACAGCCCTTTTTAACTGTGCTGACGATTTTTATATCTCTGCTGTAGCGCAGAACGCGGTCGACAATGTCTTTCAGATCGCACACCTCAACCGTTTTCTTTCGCGCCTTAGCGTAACTGCGGACGTGTTCGATAATGCCTGAAGAGCGCTCAACCTCGGATTGAATCGCATCAATGATTTCCTTGGCCGGCCCCTCGAGCATGCCTTTTCTGCGCAGAAACATGACGAGGCTTCCGGCATAGTAGGAGATATTCGTGATCGGCTGCTTGATTTCATGCGCGAACATACTTGAGAGCTGCGACACAATGCTCATGCGCTCCATCGAATCTACTTTGATCTTATTTTCCTGAGCTTCCCTATGGAAACGTTCCATTTCAACGAGCGCATACCGAAGCTGAGCCGTTCGCTTTTTCACCAGCCAGTTGATGTAGATGCTATGTAAAACCCAAAGTGCAAGCAGCAGAAAACCGATCAGCAGAGGATAGCGATAGTGGGCAAGAAACGCGTCTAAAGACCAGATGCTGACCGGCTTAAAAGGACCGATTTCCAGCTTGCGCAAAAGCTGATAAGTCGGCACGAAATCATTGGCGACCGTCCACTGGAAATCCTGACCTTCGTCAGGCATCGTGAGCAGCGCGACTGCCACTTTGCGGGAAATACTCGAAGGAACCCCGGGCAGCGAAGAAAACACCGCATCCGGGTACAAGTCCGTGCTTTTTGCGCACCCGAGATGACTCTTGGATTCATTCAGCACTCTAAACTCGCCCGGGCGCACTGCGCCTGAAATAATCAGATTTTCTAATTCACAGGCCGCGAGCACGCCGATTTCCGCGGCTTCAGCCCGAATGAGCGCGACCACGTCCGGATATAAGTGATGGGACTCCACCACGCGCCGGAAAAATTTCTCCGGATTGCCAAAGCGCGCAAGCTCCCCTTTTGCGATGAGCCAACCGGGAAAACTGTCGGCGGAAGTGACCGCGACCACCTTTCCCTTGGCGTCGGAAAGCTCCTTGATCTCACTGCTCGTCGGAACAATAAAAGCGGAAGCGACTGTATGACTGACGTCAGGCGAGGACTTAGGTTCACGCGTTGCAACCTGATGCGCGCCCTTGGATTCCATCAGAGACACGTAAGTCGAAGCCGAAGAAACAATAAAGCCCGGCTCAAATTTCCTGATATCTTCGTCCACGCGTTCCGGATTAATTTCAACGATTCGGAAATCAAATTCGGGCAGAGACTTAATCAGATGATCAATCGTCGGAGAGTAGGTATAAATATAAAAATCCGGAGCGAACGTATCGATCAGACCGATCGTCACGCTCGGTTTTGCACATGCGTCAGCTGCTGCGGCAAGCATAAAGACCGCCGCAAGGACAAAAGTTTTTATGGTTTTTATCGCTGGCAAAATATTCTCCGATTGAAAAATATTCTAGCCAGCCGAGCAGGACTTTAGTATTGATAAAAACGTTAAAAAGAAAAGGAGGCCGAAGCCTCCTTCTGCAGTCTCGGACTTAGTCTTCCGACTCCGCTTTTTTCTTCTGCTGTTTGCTTTCGAGTCTTTCTCGCTCGAGTTCAGCGATATATTCGGGTGTTACATCACCTGTAACGTATTTCCCGTCAAAGCACGAGCAGTCAAACGCCTTGATATTCGGGTTAAAGTGCCCGACGGCATCAATCATCCCTTCGAGCGTTTGGTAGACCAGCGCGTCAGCGCCGATTTCCATACGAATCTCTTCGGTCGGACGATTGTCGCCTGCGATCAGCTCCGAAGAAGTCGGCATATCAATGCCGTAAACGTTCGGATAGCGGACGGGAGGCGCACCGGAGGCGATAAAGACTTTTCTTGCGCCGCTCTGGCGAGCCATACGGACAATTTCCGTAATCGTGGTGCCGCGAACGATCGAGTCGTCAACGAGCAGGACGTTCTTGCCGACAAACTCCACCTTCATGGCGTTCAGCTTCTGACGAACGCTCTTTTTGCGGATCGCCTGACCGGGCATGATGAAGGTTCTGCCGACATAACGGTTCTTAATGAAACCTTCGCGGTATTCCAAACCGAGGGCCTTAGCAAGCTGAGCCGCGGCAGGACGGGAGGAATCGGGAATCGGCATTACGACATCAATATCCTCAAGAGGAATCTGCTTTTTGATTTCCTTGCCGAGGTTTTCGCCTAAACGAAGACGCGCGTCATAAACCGGAATTCCGTCGAGAACGGAATCAGGACGAGCGAGATAGACGTACTCAAAAATGCAGGGATTCAGTTCTGCCTTTTCCGCGCACTGACGCTTATGGATCTTTCCAAGCTCGTCCACCCAAACCGCTTCGCCGGGCGCCACGTCGCCAAGCAGCGTGAATTCGCTGCCTTCAAGCACGACGGATTCACTTGCGAACATGTATTCGGTCGTACCGTCTTCGGCGATGTTCGAGCCGATGCACAGAGGACGAATGCCGTGCGGATCGCGGAAGGCGATCATGCCGTGACCGGCAATGCAGGCGACCACTGCGTAGGAACCTTTAAGGCGTTTGTGCATGCTTGCCACCGCGCCAAAGAGTGCGTCTTCTGTCAGGTGGTTGCCCTGAGTCGTGTTCTGCAGTTCATTGGCAAACACGTTGAGAAGCACTTCAGAGTCGCTTGTGGTATTGATGTGGCGGCGATCGAGCTCATAAAGCTCTTTGGCAAGCTCTTTCGCATTCGTCAGATTACCGTTATGCGCGAGCACGATTCCGTAAGGCGCGTTGACATAGAAAGGCTGAGACTCTTTGTTGCTTGAAGCGTTGCCCTGCGTCGGGTAACGGACCTGGCCGATACCGCAGTTGCCAAGCAGATCCCGCATGTTTCGGGTTCTGAACACGTCCCGCACCAGTCCCATGCCCTTATGCATATGGAAGGTCCGATTTTCCACGGTACAAATACCGGCCGCGTCCTGACCCCGATGCTGAAGCAGCAGCAGTGCGTCATAGAGACGCTGGTTCACAGGACCGGACGCGTACAGTGCCACGATTCCACACATTGTCTTATCTCCAAAGGATTAAAAATATTATTCTTTACGCCAATCCAAAAGGCTCTGAGGAATATAAGGAGAGAACCACACGATCCCCTTTTCCGCTACGGGCACCAGAGCAGAATTTTTCCACCACGGCTGTGTCGAAAGAAAATGCGACGTGCCGCCGATGAAAACCAAAAGACCGACAATCAGTACCCCGCGAAGAAAACCAAACAGGCAGCCAAGCAGACGGTCCTCTGCTCCAATCGAAATGGACGCTAATAAATTACGAATTATTTTACCGATTAAGCCAGATACAAAAACGCATCCGATCACAATCAGGATCACCGAGACGAAAGTACGGACCATCAGACCCATATGGTTCTGGAAAGGAAGCACCTCAGCAAGCGCGGCCGAATAGTAGATCGAGATAAAGAATGCAGCGATCCAGCCGACAAGAGCGAATATCTCTCTGACCATTCCTCGGCTGACGCCAAGGAGTGTCGAGATCACAATGATGATGACAAACAGCCAGTCGAGTTCGCCAAGACCAAGGGAAGAAAAATCCACTTTATTTCACCTGCAGAACCTTTCCGGCGCTGAGACCGGCCATACCTAACTTAGCGCTTGCTTCCGTTGCCGCGTTCTTTGTCTTATAAGGGCCCGACTGAACTCTCCAGATCTTGCCGTTCGCGGTTGAGACCGGAGAGAGGAACGCGTTGACACCGGCCTTTTTCATGCTGTTGACAATCTGCTGGGCCTTGTCCTGATTTGAGAGCGCGACCACCTGAATGTAGAACTGTCCTTTAGGCATCGCCTTGGGCGCTTCCGGTTTAGCTTCAGGCTTCTTAGGCTCAGGTTTCTGAGCTTCCGGTTTCTTAGCCTCGGGCTTCTTAACTTCCGCTTTAGGCGGCTCAGGCTTTTTCACTTCGGCCTTAGGCGTTTCCGCCGGTTTCACCTCTGCCTTCTTGAGCTCAGGCTTCACCGCAGGTTTTGCGCTCGGCTGAACCGCGTTCTGCTGAGGCTGCTGAGGCTCAGCCTTGGAAGCTTCAGCCGCATCATGCGTAATCGCAGAAGGAATCGTGATCTTAGAGACTTCAACAGTATTTTCTTTCGGAATTCTCAGGGGAATCGTTACATTTGCGGGCGGCGGCTCT
>Ga0209694_1002916_pt1 | contig 12475 bp, 5 predicted proteins | sample GluameincwithD2O_FD_187499 | JGI IMG/M metagenome (GOLD analysis project Ga0209694, IMG submission 187499) | Mouse cecum microbial communities from Vienna, Austria - Glucosamine amended microcosms incubated with D2O (SPAdes) (version 2) | ecosystem: Host-associated > Mammals > Digestive system >...
GACGGGTATAACGCTCGAACTCTTCGAGCAGGCAATAACAGCGGCTCTTAAAGTAAAGCTTAGCGGCGGCATAAACGTTGGAGCGGAAGTCGAGCTGTTCGGCATAAAAGTTACTGCAAACGTAGCGTTGACAAACGAAGAAGTTACGCTTCCCGTAGACTTGGATAGTTACGCCGATATCTTGAATGAGGGGATAACGCTTGACGTAAATCTTAAAGTCGAAAATCTTGTGCTTGACGGAAAAGTATTTATCGGCTTGACGGACGGAAAGTTTACGGAAATCCGCGCAGACTTTAAAGATATTGCAATTTATTACAACAATAATGTTCTCTATGTAACTGACGGCAACGTCAAATATAAAGTGTCGGTTGCAGACCTTGCGAGCGGCAACATAGATTTGAGCGGACTCGATATAAACGGCATACTCGGGCAGATAATACAAAAGCTCGAAACGAGCGAGGACACAATATCGACGGGTATAACGCTCGAACTCTTCGAGCAGGCAATAACAGCGGCTCTTAAAGTAAAGCTTAGCGGCGGCATAAACGTTGGAGCGGAAGTCGAGCTGTTCGGCATAAAAGTTACTGCAAACGTAGCGCTGACGACCGAAGAAGTTACGCTTCCCGTAGACTTGGATAGTTACGTCGATATCTTGAATGAGGGGATAACGCTTGACGTCGGTTTGATTATTGACGAAAAGGGCAACCTCGGAGACGGTGCGTTACAGTTAAACGGTAAGGTGACGTTAGATTTGATTGGCGGAAAGCTCAATCAGGTTAAAGCCGATTTCGGAGAAATTGCCGTTTACTACAATGCAACGCAAAAAACGCTGTTTGTAAAAATTGCGGATACAAAATTAAAAATCAATTTACCGGAAACGGACACTGCAAATATCGGAGATATCGGAGAGCTATTGCCCGACGGTATGTCAAACGTTTTGAGCGAACTTATCAAGAATTTAATTGTTGGCGCAAAGGAAATTTCAACCAACGCAAACATTCCGCTCGGTAAAGAATTTTTACCTGTTTCTGCTACTATAACGCTTGAAAACGGTATAGGCGCCGTGCTTGAAACAACGCTTTTCGGAATCAATGCCACAGTGACGGTCGGGTTGAGCAACGAAGCCGTTGCGGACGTTTCGGACATCGACGAGTATATCGACGTTGTTGAAAATATATGGGGCGCAGTTGAGAGCATTATAGGCAATAGCCTGTCTGTAAACGTTTCGGGCAATATTACTAACGACGGCGCGGTTAAATACAGCTTTGACGCTCTGCTTGAATACGACTTCAATCCCGTAGCTTACGACGCCGACGGCAATGAAATCAAAAAATCGGCAGTCAACTTAAACACAGGTAAAGTGAATGAGAACGGTGTGCGTGAAGGCGTAAGTTTGAGCGTTGACAGCGAAATTTATCTACACTTTAATCTAGCTCTCATATCTGCGGTCGAGGGTGCAGACAACCTTTCGCTCGATTTGGTTGTTATGGACGCGACGCCGTCAAATTCAACAAACGGCGTAACGGACGGAGGATATGTAAAGGACGGAGTGCTTGACATTTATTTATCCGTTTCAAAGTATGCTTCCGACAGCGAAAATTACGATCCGTTAATGATATATGCCCCTATGGACGATATTTTGACGCTCGTATCAATGGTTGCCGCAATGGCAAACCTTGACAATATTTCCTTTGAGGACAACGACGAGCTTAATTCCGCAGTCGCGGAAATTTCGGGCATAATCGACAGTCTGTTAATCGACAATTATATTCCTTACACCAAGGACCAATTCTCGTCGCTCGGTGACAGTCTTATTCCTCAGATACTCGGAAAAAGCTTAAAGGACTATATAGGTGAGTTGCTCGGCAGCTTGAAAAACACAGCGGACGACGTTGTGCAGAACGGGGACAGTCAAACAGAAAGCACTATTTCCCTCAACAAGGATTATGTAAAGAGCATAGCTTGCGGTAACGACAGCTTAAAGCTTACGCTCGACAGCTCGCTTATTTACGGAACAGACGTTGAAGGGGATATCTCGGTCGAGCTTATTAAGGGGATAACAGCCGATGAAAAAACACGTCTTACGGGCGTTTATCTCGACAATGTGTATTTCGGGGATAAAAATACCGACAAACTCGCGCTCGGCGTCGAGCTTAGCTACGGTAACATTCAAAGACCGGACGAAAGTGCGGCGCTCGGCGGATATACTAACTTTAACGGAGTTAGCGACCTTTTAAAGGCGTTCGTCAACTCGGCAACTCACAAAACGGAGGAAGGAGAAACAAGCTACGAGCTGAACGACTACTTCCTGTTGCAGGGTAAAGTCAACGTAAATATTTCGGTTATAGGTATAAATATCGGCGTTGAATTAAATATAAACTCGCTTTCTATAAAAATCGATGAAAACAACAACGTGGCAGTCGACGCGCATCTTTCCTACCAGGGCGTGCAGATGCTCGGTCAAATAGCTATAAACGGCGACAGCGACGTGTATCTTTCAATCGTAAACGATATGATTTACTTGAAGCGCATTCAGAAAACATATTGGGAAAAGAGCGGACTTGTAACAAATAAAAAGACTTATGCCACGCCCGTAGTAGAATACCGCGTTATGCCTTTATCGGCGTTTTCCGAGGATATTATGAATGAGATTGTGTTCATATTCAACTTCGGTTCGTTGGTTTCCGACCAGCTTACAAATATCGACAGCTCGTCGGGCACAGGCGCAAACTTCGAAAACAGGGACTTGGGCAATCTGTTCAAATACGTTCTTGCGTACTATACTACCGAGCAAACTTCAAGCTACGAAAAGTGGAATTTCGCTATAAACGGCAAGTTACTTTCCGATCTTGTGGGAATGACTATGTCAAATATTCCAATTACCTTTATTGCAGACAAAAATGAGGACGGCACGCTTACAGTAACGGGGCTCGATATAGCAAAATCTACTATGGATCTTGTTTCGGGAATTGTTTCAATGAACTTTGACGGCAACCTTCGCTACTGTAACCCCAACGGTGTAATTGCCGAAATAAACGGCAAGCCGGTTTATGCGGATAGCTCGCTGTCATTGGATAGCTGCAAAATACCCGAACTGGGCGGGAGAAGTTTTAACAGCGTGCTCGGCGGCAATAATTTTGCCGATATAGTAAAAAAGACGGATTGGGCTAAACTAACTTCTGACTTATCGCTTACCTACTTTAAGCTCGACTCGTCTACGCCTATAACTGTGGTCGATGCGAAAGCAGAATACACGCTCAACACCGATAACACTAAGTTCCAAACGCTTGTCGAGCTTGACGGCATACTGTACAATACTGCTACAAATACGTCGTACTCGACCTATGTTCTTCCCGAAGTAAGCGAACTTTTGCCTGTCGAGGGGGAAAAATATTGGGACGAAGTGTACGACTCAACTATGAAAACGCTGACATACAGTGCAATTTACCAGCCTGTTTTTATCGATATTTTGTCCGATATAAATATGACGGGCGCAAGCTATGACGAAAATCTCGGCAAATACGTTAAGTCGCTGAAATACGGCGTGGGTGCAAAAGTCGAACTCCCTTTGCTTGTTTCCGCACCTTCGAGCTATAAATTTATGGGCTATTACGACAATCCCGAATTTACGGGTATGCCCTTGACCGAAATAACCGTTTCGGGAGACGCCGTCTATTACGCTAAGTGGGAAGGTAAAAATATAAACCTTTCATATTTGAGCGACGTAAACGCAAACGGGGAAATTACCACCTTGCAGACGGAAAGCATGGTGTTCGGACAACAGTACAGCCTCGCGCCTATGTCGGTGGAAAATCACGTTTTCCTCGGCTGGTTCGCGCAGACTGACGACGGCTTTGTAAGCATTACGGACGGAGCTGCGCTCACCGAGTACAGCAAGTGGCTGTTCGGTGAAAGCGACAGTTTGGACGTAAATCTCTATGCAGTATTTGTCAAAAATGAAATTGTAATTGATATAACCGAAGTATCGGGCACGCAGTGGAAAATTTTAGGTAATTACTACATTGCATATGCCGAGGGTATAAGCGAACAAATTGCAAATTCAGCTCAGGTCGAGTGTTCGGTTGCGGTTACTTACTATGCGCACGGCAAAAAGCTTTTCGGCAGCTCTTTCAGCTATGATGAAATAGGTAAGGCTAATTTCAGCGGAATGAGCGGCTCGTTAAATAAAACGGGTATGAACTGCGGAAACGCGGTAGGCGGTAAAAATTTGCGCGGATCGGTAAAAATATCCGCTTCGTTCAGTTGCGGCGGAATAGCTTTGGGCTCAACCTCCGAGTTTGAACAGTTCAAAGATAAGTCTTAATCATAAAAAACAACGCTTTTCTATATAATTGTATGATAAATTTAACTTTATTTAATTATGTAAAATTAAAGGCACTCGAACAATTTGTTTGAGTGCCTTTTGTTCTCGTTTTAAAATACAGCCATTTTATTTTCTATGAGAATTGTCCTTTGTAACGCGCGTTGTTTTTTTGTTTTTTATGCACACAATATTAATAGTATATTTATCTATATAAAACACTTGAAATTTATGTAATAGTTTGTTATAATTAATTTATAGTTTCACGTTTTAGGAGCTTTGTAATGCAAGAGAATAAAAACTCCGATTTTGATAAAGAATTACCGTCGGAAAATACTGCCGACGTTTCAGATACCGAAAAAAAGAAGACGGGTTTTAAAACTTTGTCTTACCTGTTTATAAAGCGCGCGTTCGATATTGTTTCGGCAACGCTGCTTTTGCTTTTGTTGTCTTGGTTTATTCTTATTTGTATATTTGTAAAATGGCTTGAAGATTTTCACAGCCCCGTCTACATTTCCACGCGCGTGGGTAAGGACGGTAAGCCGTTTAAGTTTATAAAAATCCGCACTATGTGCCCTCACGCCGACGAGTTGAAAGAACAGCTTATAGCCGCCGGCTTAAACGAGGCTGATCCCCCGGCTTTTAAAATGGAAAACGACCCGAGAATAACTAAGGTCGGCAAGTTTTTAAGAAGATTTTCCATTGACGAGCTGTTGCAGCTTCTCAATATCATCATGGGGCAGATGAGCGTAGTAGGGCCCCGTCCCCCCGAACCTCAGGAAGTAGAGTGCTATGACGAGTATCAAAAGCAGCGCCTTGCGGTAAAGGGCGGACTATTGTGTCTTTGGCAGATAGAGAAGGACAGAAACAAGGTTACGTTTGACGAGTGGGTCAAGCTTGACCTTGAATATATCGAAAAGCGTTCGCTTTGGCTGGATATGAAAATTATGTTCAAAGGTCTATATATGGTAATCTTTGACCACAGCGGAAAATAAAACATTAATAGAGCGCCCCGAAACAAAGGGGCGCTTTTAAATAACTTTTTTATTTGAAAAGGTTTTTTATCATCGTGTTGACGTAAAGTACGGGCACTATTGAAATTTTATCGGCAAATTTTGTCACCGACTTCATATTTTTGGCGGGTATAAGTACCTTTTTAAAGCCCATTTTTACGCACTCGGCAACGCGCTTTTCGCAGTATGACACCGCTCTCACTTCACCTGTAAGTCCCACTTCTCCGAATACCGCCGTATATTTATCTATCGGCTGCCCGAGATATGCCGATGCAAGCGCGGCGCAAAGCGCAAGGTCGCAAGCAGGTTCGTTGAGTTTAATACCGCCCATTGCGTTTACATATACGTCATATCCGCCAAGCGCAAGCGAACACCGCTTTTCAAGCACGGCTATAAGCAGCACAAGCTTGTTGTAATCTACGCCGAGCGGCATTCTTCGCGGCTGTCCGAAGGTTGTCTTTGTAACCAAAGTCTGCACCTCAACATTCATACATCTTGCGCCCGTCTGCGAGGGTGTGACGGCTGAACCGGCTTCCTCACCGCGGCTCTCCGATAAGAATACGCCCGAATAATCGGTAACGGCAACAATTCCCTCTCCCGTCATTTCAAAAACGCCGACTTCGGCAACGTTCCCGAACCTGTTTTTAACTGCGCGCAAAATCCTGAAATTTTCCTGATTTTCCCCCTCGAAGTATAGAACGGTGTCCATAATATGCTCCAGCACCTTGGGCCCGGCAAGCGCGCCCTCCTTTGTGACGTGACCGACTATAAAAAACGTAATGCCGCGGCTCTTTGCAATGCGCATAATTTTCGAGGCGCACTCGCGCACCTGCCCTACCGACCCGGAAGAGGAGGAGAGGTCGTCGGTGTAAACTGCCTGAACGGAGTCTATAATGCAAAACTCCACGCCGTCAAGCTCGTCGTCCAAGTTGTCAATACAAGTTTCATTAATTATGTAAAGGTTGTCCGATTTAAGGTTTAATCGCTGTGCGCGCATTTTTACCTGCGAACAACTCTCTTCGGCGGAAAAATACAGTACTTTGTGGCTACCCGAGAGGTGCGCTGCAATCTGGGTAAGCAGCGTTGATTTGCCTATGCCGGGATCTCCGCCCAAGAGCACAAGAGACCCTTTAACTATTCCGCCGCCCAAAACGTTGTCGAATTCCGAAATTCCCGACGGGGTGCGGTTGTATTTCTCGTAGGTAATTTGAGATAGCGGGCAGGCTTTCGCGCCTGCATTTTGCCGCTTTGCAGTCGTCGGTTCGGCGGCTTTTACAATTTCTTCTACCATTGTGTTGAACTTGCCGCAAGAGGGACATCTGCCAAGCCATCTTGCGCTTGTCGCGCCGCATTCCGAACAGACGAACTCGGTTGTTGTTTTAGTGTTTTTAGCCATTTTCAACCTCGCATAAAGTTACCGCAGCATACGCGCAGATTCCCAAGCATTGCCCCACAAAGCCGAGCTTTTCGCTTGTGCCTGCGGCTATTGCAATGCGGCTTTTATCCATATGTAAAACTTGCGATAAAGTAGTTTTCATATCCTCGATATGCGGCGCAAGTTTTGGCTTTTCAGCCTGTACTGTAATGGAAATATTTTTGGGTTCAAGCTTCATTGCCCCCAATATATCCCTTACTTTCGCAAGCATTGCGCGGCTGTCGGCGCCTGAAAGCGACGGGTCGCTATCGGGAAAATATACGCCTATGTCCCTAAGTCCGGCGGCGGAAAGCAAGGCGTCCATAAGCGCATGAATTACGACGTCTCCGTCGCTGTGTGCCGCGAGCGCAAATCCGCAGTCAATCTTAATTCCGCCGAGCGTCACGCAATTTCCTTCGCACACGGCGTGCACGTCAACACCGAAGCCGATCAACTTGCCGGAAAGCGGAAGGGGATAGTTGCTTTCAAAGTCGCGTTTAAATGTCAGTTTTACGTTATCCTCGCTGCCCTCTACAATGCGCGGCGGTGCAATAAATTTGCCGTAGACCGCGCTGTCGTCGGTAAAAACTTCGTTGCCCGAAAGAGAGTATGCATATTTTATATCCTCGGTAATAAACGCCTGCGGAGTTTGAACTCTGTAAACGTCGTCGCGGTTAAGTCTGTCGGTCACAAGCCCCAGCTCGGCGCAAACGGCGGTGTCTGTAAGCTTTATTGCACAAACTCCGCTGCCGAATTTTTGTGCCGAGTCAATGCAGTTTACAATAATTTCTTTAGTTACATAGGGGCGTGCGCCGTCGTGTATAAGCACGATATCTCCCGTAACGTGTTCAAGCGCACGCTTCACGCTTTGCGTACGCGTTGCGCCGCCTTCGACAACTTTAAAGCCGAACGGGGCGCAAATTGCCGAAATTTCTTTTAAATCGACCTTTGACGAAGTAACTATAACTTCGTCGATTTCTTTTATGTCGAACTTTTTAAGGGTGTGGTATAAGACAGGTGCGCCGAAGAGTGGGGCAAGCAGCTTGTTTTTATTAAATTGCGCCCGTTCACCCTTGCCGGCGGCACAGATAATTGCGCTTATTTTTTTTATTTCCATAAATTACTCCACAATTTCGTAAAGCGATTGCGCCTCGTCCTTTTTTACGGTTTCTTTAATTTGTAAAATTTTGAATTTAAGCGCGCCGCCCGTAAATTGAAGTTCAACCAAATCACCCTCTTTAATTTTGTGCCCGGGCTTTACTTCCTTGCCGTTTACAAGCACTTTGCCCTTGTCGCAAGCCTGTTTCGACAGCGTGCGCCTCTTTAAAATTCTCGATACTTTTAAAAATTTGTCAATTCTCATAATATTTAGCTCTTAAATCAGTTGACGGACTTTAAAATACTTGATATAATAATACACTGTATTAGAATGCGAATTTTGCACTATCGGCATATTTCAGCCGCTAAAAACCGACAAAATTCTACGCATTTTCAGCCCTTTTTCTCGATTATTATACACCATATTTATATAATTGTAAAGAAAATTGCGGCTTATAAAAAAACATTCCTCCCTCGGTGCAAATAAATTGTTCGCACTGTCGAATAAGGGGATTAAATTATAAATAAAAGACATCTTCGATTTTTTCCGGTGAAAAGATATATACGGAAAATCGCCAAAATGTGATAATACAATCAAGGAGTTCGTTTTAATGAATTTACCGCTTCACAAGTATGGCAAAACCGAAAGGAGAAAATTCGGTAAAATAAACGAGGTTATCGATATTCCCGACCTTGTAGAGATACAAAAGTCGAGCTATAACACGTTTATGAAAGAGGGCATTGACGAAGTTTTCGAGGACTTTATGCCCATAACCGACTACTCTGACCACTATGAGCTTTATTTCCTCGAACATTGGTTCGATGAAAAGCCCAAATACAGCGAGCAGGAGTGCCGCAACCGCGACGCAACTTACGCTCTGCCCATGCATGTTAGGGTCAGGCTCGTCAATAAGGTAAAGGACGAGGTGTTGGACACGCCAGTGTTTATGGGAGAGTTCCCTCTTATGACCGATTCGGGTTCGTTTATCATAAACGGTGCCGAGCGTGTAATCGTATCCCAGCTTGTGCGTTCCCCCGGTTCGTACAACGCTTCCACAAGGGACAAGACCGGTAAAGAAATTTACGGTACCACGGTTATACCCAACCGCGGCGCTTGGCTTGAATTCGAGCAGGACGCTTCCGGCGTTTTGTGGGTTCACGTCGACAGAAAGCGTAAAATTTGCGCTACCGTTTTGCTTCGCGCACTCGGCTTCGGTTCGGACAGGGCTATTTTAGACCTGTTTGCAAACGATAAAATGATTGAAAATACAATTGCAAAGGATACTACCAAGTCCGAGTCGGACGGTCTTATCGAGCTGTACAGAAGGCTGCGTCCCGGTGAAGTTCCCACCGAGGCTTCGGTTAAACAGCATTTGCACAATCTTTTCTTCGACCCTCGTCGTTACGACGTAGTAAAGGTCGGCAGATATAAATTCAATAAAAAACTCAACCTTGCGTACAGACTTCCCGGCTGTAAACTTGCCGAGGACGTCTACAATCCCGAAACGGGAGAAGTTATTCTCCACGGCGGAGAAACCGTTTCCGAGGCGCAGGCATACGAAATGCAGAATTGCGGCGTAAACGAAGTTCTCGTTCTCGTTTCCGACCCTACGCAGGGAGAAATCAAGCACAAAATTATAGCAAACAATACTTGCGCGTTTTCCGCAGTATCCGACAGAAGCCACAAAGAGCTCGGGCTTTTGCCTACGATTTATCTTCCCAACTTCAAGTTTATGCAAAAGCTTGCCGAAAGCTGCAAGGAAGATAGCGTTGAAAACGTTGCCGAAAAATTCTGCGACGAAATCAACACAATATTCTATACCACCGAAACGCCCGAAAGCGACGACGAGAAGCCCGAGGACAGAAAGAACAGAGAAAAGCGCAGAGAGCTGCGTGTAAAATTCGTTACCGCCTGCAAGAAATTCAACGAAATTTTGGAGAGCGGCGCGCCTTTGACCGACGATGACAAAAAGGTAATCAAGCCCGTAATCGAAAAGCTCAACCACAAGCACATTACGGTTGACGATATTGTTGCGGCTATTTCTTCGAATATCGATTTGCAGTACGGCATCGGCACTATCGACAATATCGACCATCTCGGCAACCGCCGCGTCCGTTCGGTCGGAGAGCTGTTGCAAAACCAGCTCAGAATCGGTATATCAAGGCTTGAAAAGCTTATTAAAGAGCGCATGTCCACGCAGGACTCCTCAGACGTAACCCCTTCGGGACTCGTAAACGTCCGTCCCGTAACGGCGGTTATCCGCGAGTTCTTCGGTTCGTCGCAGCTGTCGCAGTTCATGGACCAGACCAATCCCGCGGCAGAACTTACCCACAAGCGTAAGCTTTCCGCACTCGGTCCCGGCGGTCTTAACCGCGACAGGGCAACTTTCGAGGTCCGCGACGTTCACCATACACACTACGGCAGACTTTGCCCCATAGAGACCCCGGAAGGTCAGAACATAGGTCTTATTTCCTCGCTTGCCACTTTCTCGAAGGTAAACGAGTACGGCTTTATCATGAGTCCGTACAGAAAGGTTGAGCACAGCTATGACGCCGAAGGCAAGGTTATCGACACGGTTGTAACCGACCACGTCGATTATCTTACCGCAGACGAAGAGGACAGATATATAGTCGCACAGGCAAACGAACCTTTGGACGATAACGGCAGGTTTGTAAATGCGCACATAGGTTGCCGTCACCGCGATTTGATTACGCAGTACGCTCCCGATAGAATGGACTATATGGACGTATCTCCTAAGCAGCTCGTATCTGTTGCAACCGCGCTTATTCCTTTCCTTGAAAACGACGATACAAACCGTGCACTCATGGGCTCGAACATGCAGCGTCAGGCAGTTCCCCTTATGAAGACCGAAAGCGCTATAGTCGCAACGGGTATCGAGCATGCAATCGCGCGCGACAGCGGCGTTATGGTTCGCGCAAAGAAAGCCGGCGTAGCTGTTGGCGTTTCGTCCAGCTGCATTAAAATCCGCGAGGAAAACGGTTTTATCGAGGAGTATCCTTTAAAGAAATTCCAGCGTTCAAACCAGTGTACCTGTCTTAACCAGCGCCCCATAATCAATACGGGCGACAGAGTTGAAGAGGGAGAAATTATCGCGGACGGTCCCGCAACCAACAACGGAGAGCTTGCGCTCGGTAAGAATATATTAATAGGTTATATGGAGTGGGAGGGCTATAACTACGAGGACGCTATCCTAATCTCCGAAAAGCTTGTTCAGGACGACGTGTTCACGTCAATCCACATTGAAGAGTACGAAACCGAAGCGAGAGATACCAAGCTCGGCGCCGAAGAAATTACAAGGGACATTCCCAACGTTTCGGACGACGCGCTTAAAGACCTCGACGCAGACGGCATTATAAGAGTCGGTGCAGAAGTTCAGCCCGGAGACATTCTCGTAGGTAAGGTTACGCCCAAGGGAGAAACCGAGCTTACCCCCGAGGAAAGACTTCTCCGCGCAATATTCGGCGACAAGTCGAGAGAAGTGCGCGACACGTCGTTGAAAGTTCCTCACGGAGAGGGCGGCATAGTTGTCGACGTCAAAATATTCACGCGTGAAAATAAGGACGAGCTTTCCCCCGGTGTTTCCAAGCTTGTGCGCGTATATATTGCTCAAAAGCGTAAAATTCAGATAGGCGACAAAATGGCGGGCCGCCACGGTAACAAGGGCGTTATTTCGCGCGTGCTCTCGCAGGCGGATATGCCTTTCCTTGCGGACGGCACACCCTTGCAAATTGTGTTGAACCCCCTCGGCGTTCCTTCGCGTATGAATATCGGACAGGTACTTGAAGTGCACCTCGGTCTTGTCTGCAAACAGCTCGGCTGGAAAATTGCGACCCCCGTATTCGACGGAGCAACCGAGCAGGATATTAAAAAACTGTTCGAAGAAAATAATCTCTTAAATCCCGAAGGCAAAGTCGACGGAAAAATTCAAGTTTACGACGGCAGAACGGGCGAACCCTTTGAAAACCGTGTAACTGTCGGCGTACAGTATATGATTAAGCTTATTCACCTTGTCGACGATAAAATTCACGCTCGTTCGATAGGCCCTTACAGCCTTGTAACTCAGCAGCCCCTCGGCGGTAAAGCTCAGTTCGGCGGACAGCGTTTCGGAGAAATGGAAGTTTGGGCGCTCGAGGCTTACGGCGCGGCGCACATCTTGCAGGAAATTCTTACCGTCAAGTCGGACGATATTGTAGGACGTGTAAAGACCTATGAGAGCATAGTCAAGGGAAACAATATTTCCGAGCCCGGCATACCCGAAGCCTTCAAGGTACTTTTAAAGGAACTCCAATCTCTTGCGCTTGACGTAAAAGTTTTAACCGAGTCTGGAGAAGAGCTTATTATTCGCGAGCTTGACGACGATGACGACGCTATTCCTACCGCGAGAGCGCGCGAAGCTCAGGCTATCGACGATTCTATCCCCGTTACCGAGTTCGACATTACAGGTGAGGACGAGGACGAAGAACTCGACCTTGAACCCGTTTCGATATTCGACAACGACGAGGACGACTTTACCAGCAAAGAATTGTTTGACGAGGACGACGACCTCGACTTCGGCGACGACGATGAGTTGAACGACAAGTTCACTCTCTTCGACGAGGACGAGGACC
>Ga0209694_1002919_pt1 | contig 12467 bp, 9 predicted proteins | sample GluameincwithD2O_FD_187499 | JGI IMG/M metagenome (GOLD analysis project Ga0209694, IMG submission 187499) | Mouse cecum microbial communities from Vienna, Austria - Glucosamine amended microcosms incubated with D2O (SPAdes) (version 2) | ecosystem: Host-associated > Mammals > Digestive system >...
TTCAAGGCGCTTGTATTCCGCGCCGTCCAACATGTAGATAAGGTTGTAGGTATTGACGGTGAACGTGCCGGTGACGGTAACGTCTGACCCCGGCATAGTTTCGGGGAGACCCTGCCAACCCGAAAACGTGTAGCCCTCTTTTTCAGGAGCTGTCTCCGGGGTTATTGGAAAACCATATCCAATCTGATATGAACTGTATTCTTCTCCATCTACAATATATTTTAGAGTATAGGTATTAACTTCAAAAGAAGCTTCCAATATGATATCTCTATCAACAATGATTGTACGAGTCTGCTCCGTAACATCATCACTCCACTTTACAAATTTATAATATGCGTCCGGGATAGCGGAAATTTTCACTTCTGCTCCCTCCGGGTATCTTCCACCCTCTATATTCACCGAACCGCCGGCAGCAGCCGTGATACTTACATCAAAATATTTTACGATTGATATATTATAAGGTGAAGATGGAAGGCCAATGGCTTTATTCGATTCAAATGTGACGGACACACCTTCAATATCGGTCACATCGCCGGTCTGTTTATCCCTAATTTTAAATGAAACCGCCTCTCCTCGTTCCGTATTACTACGTATGCGCATATAGAGGCAATTCTCTACGCCGGATATGGACTCTGCCACTCCTCGACATTCATCACCGACAAAAGAAGCGACCTCATAGTCCGAGAGATTCACTTGTTGTCCGTTTGTCGCAAAAGCCACATTAAAATAGAGGCTCATGTCATAACGATAATCAGCCGGATTGACAGCCCATTCAAGCGGGACGCTCGCGCCTGAAGAGGAAAAGACCGTCAAAAACAGCACAATCAGCGTTACTAATGATTTGCTAATTGTTTTTTTCATTGGTGGTTAATAAAATTAAATAAGCAATTAATTCGTAATATTTGCGATATTATAAATGTTATGTATTGTGTATCTACAAGAAGACAATTAATAATGTCATAACCAAAGATTTTCAATAAGTACATTCCAAATCAAAGCCGAAAACTTATAAATAGGCTTTCGGCTGTCATATGACGAGGAATGTTATTTCCACTAAATATTTCAGGTATTCAGACTGGAAACAATATAATCGAATTTTCAATGCAAAATTATATAAAATAATTGAAACTACATTTATAAATATGTGAAAATTCTAATTTTGATTTTATTTAAAAAATTTCAATATAGCTTAACACAAAAAGCCACGGCTATTCATACTGACATCATAATGGATAGCCGTGGCCGTATCTCGGTTTTTACGCGACTAAAAGGTTATAGTAAAATTCATGGCTGGAGTATAGCAAATATTTTGTCCGACAGTCGGAGTCGAAAGCTGAGTCATACCCATGCCCACACCGATTTTCTTTGCCTTGTTTCTATTATAATATGCCACACTTATTATCGGGATACTCGCTACAGAAATAACTCCACCGGAAATCATCAATGCTTTAGAAGCGGTAGACATTGCATCTGATCCTAAATCAGAGTTTGATGTAAAGCAGAGTAATACACCGGTAGTGGTCATGGCAACTCCAACTCCTAATGCAGTCCATCCAACCGCACTCAGCGCCTTGTACTTGCCCCATTCCGGAGTGTTCTTGTAGGCATCATCCATCAGCAATGATGTGGTCAGCTGCTGGCAATGACTATTGATGCTTGTCTGCACGTCAGCAATCATGTCGACAATTGAGTCGTTTTGAGAATAAGCACATACCACTGATGTGATAAAGGCTATAAACACTATGATTTTCTTCATGTTGATATTTCTTGGTTAAATGTAATAAGATTATTTAATCTAATAGACTTAGAGCCTTGCTAATTCAAAAATCCAAATTAGTAGCGATCAAATATTGCTTTGCAAATTCAAGCTGCGTATCTTTATCATTGATAAAATCCGATACGGTTTGAGAAACAAGATAATCCGGTGCAACACCAATTCCTTCCAACGGAAATCCTTTAGGAGAAACAGACGGCGGTGCGGTTGGAATGCGGAAACATATTCCACTGGAAGTCTTAAATGTTTTAGGCCTGTTCCCTGTATCACCGGCTGTTGGCTCTCCAATCAATATGATATTTCCACTCTCTTTCATATCTATGACAAAGCTCTCAGCTGCTGAAAAAGTCATAGGGCTTGTGAGTAAGACTACCTTTCCTTGGTAAGCATCATCAACCGGTGAGATTATCTTATTGTCAACACAGTGAGGCTGATCTTCATGTATGAAATATCGGGCTAATTCCCGTCCATTGCCACTATTGCCACCCTCGTTATTGCGAACATCAATGATAAGGTATGGCAAATTGCGGACTTTATTGAATTCAGAAACAAAACTTTCGATTACGCCATCCATCATTGTGTTAATGGCGAGATAACCTATATTATCATTTAAAACTTTACTGTCCGTCTTAGCTGAAACGGAAGAAGGCAGAGAATCATTGGGTAATAAAGGTAAATTAATCTCTATTGTATCGTTTCCACGGCACACAGTATAGTCGCGAGTTGTATCAAAAAGGCTCCTAAAGATATTGGCAGCAGCGAAGAGCCTACGATTAAGTGAAGTAGATGCAGCTACATACTTCTCATTACGGTTCATCCAATCAATCACTGATTCACCATTAACCGCTATGACTCTATCCTTATCCCGGAATCCGGATTTTGTCATAATATCATTCGGATTACTGATAAAAACAGAGTCGTTGATAACCGTCGGAAAAGTACCGGCAGTATACGACTTCAAATATACGTATGAATGTCCTACTTGAAGAGAGGCAAAAAATTCCTCAAGCATCTCGCCATATTCTTTCGGTGAAGATATATCCTTTACTCGTATCGCATATAAATCGCATATAGAATCAAGATTCAGATTCTTGGATTCGGCAAGAGAATAATTATCTTTTACAATCGCAGCTATCTCGTTAAAGTCATCAGGGAAACGGTCACTCGACAATGGCAAAGATTTAACATAATAACTTTCCGTATCTATATCGTCAGATGAATAGAACCATTTAAAATAGACTATCACTCCAACAAATGCAAGCAGAATAAGCCCCAGTATTGCAAGCAAAACTTTACCAAGAGTCTTTACTATATTTCTGTGAGTAGAATTCATGTTATGATTCCTTGTATTAGTTTTTAGTTTAAAATGCTATAATTGATTGGATTGAATCTAACTGCAAAATTAGCTATTTTTTTCAATATCTGGTCACTTTGAGCCTCAACCATCGAGAGAAAATCAACTAAATAAAACAAACACCACTTAAAAATCATAAAATAACACAGTTATATAGTGCTATTTTTCGCTACCAGTACACTTTTAGTAGACATCATAAAAGAAATAACGACTGAAAATCAAATGATTAACAGTCGTTATCCGTACCCGGACCCGGGATCGAACCGGGATGGATTGCTCCAACGGTGTTTGAGACCGTCGCGTCTACCGATTCCGCCATCCGGGCAAATTTATATTTCGTCTGTCATCAATGACTGTCGGGCAATACTCTGTAAAACCAAATGTGATTCACATCACAAAAAAATATCTACCCGTGTCCCTGACGGTCGCCTACGCAACTTAGACGGGGACAAAGGTAGACATTTTTTTTTATACTCACAATAGGAAGATTAAAAATCTGTCGGGGCATCAGGATCAGTGTACCACCGTGAATACCTGAGATAGTTATGTGCAATCTTCTTATTGAGTTCACGTGATGTTTCAGGATCGACCATCTTTATGAACTTGGCAGGAGCACCGCCCCAAAGTTCATTCGGACCGATTTTAGTGCGTGAAAGCACAACCGAGCCGGCAGCGACAAGGGCGTTTTCTCCGACTTCGGCATCATCCATCACGACTGCACCCATACCGATAAGGGCATAATCATGGATTTTTGCGCCATGAATGGTCACATTGTGTCCGATAGAAACATCATTGCCAATCTCTATTGTCGATTTCTTATATAGCGTGTGGAGGACCGAACCATCCTGAATGTTCACACGATTGCCGATACGGATCGAGTTGACATCTCCACGGATAACGGTATTGAACCACACGCTGCACTCGCTACCCATAACCACATCACCGACAACCGTAGCATTCTCGGCAAGGAAGGTGTCAGGTCCGATTTCAGGCGTAAAACCTCTGACTGGAATTATCAAGGCCATTTTTAATAATCTATAAAAGTTAAACATCAGTGGAGCGCCGAATGCTGGCTCCACTATCGGGCTTAGACGGATTAACGGTCAAGCGGTCTGGTTGCGGCTGCGAGCCATGCGCGCTCTTCTTCCGTCATAAGCGGAGCAAGGCGGTCGTAGACTGTGTGGTGATAGTTGTCAACCCACTCAATCTCCTCGTCCGACATGATTGAGACATCAAACAAACTGCGGTCAAACGGACAAAGCGTTATCGTCTCGAAGGCATAGAATTTGCCGAATTCTGTCTCTTCGTAAGGAATTGTGAGCACGAGGTTCTCACAACGTATGCCATAGCGGTCCGCAAGATACACACCGGGTTCATTTGAAGTGAGCATGCCCGGTGTAAGAGGTGCGAGAGTATCGTTCAGACGGATGCTCTGCGGTCCTTCATGCACGTTAAGGAAATGACCTACACCGTGACCGGTGCCGTGGAGATAGCTCTTTCCTTCCTTCCAGAGCGGCATGCGGGCGAGCGCATCAAGCTGAGCTCCGCGAGTTCCCTCGGGGAAGATTGAGGTAGCGATGGCTATATGGCCTTTCATCACGAGAGTGAAGTCATGGCGCATATCAGCTGTCGGTTCTCCTATGGCGATAGTCCGTGTTATGTCGGTAGTGCCGTCCAGATAATTCGCACCTGAGTCAATCAGCAACAGATTGCCCTTCGTAATCACAGAGTCGCTTTCAGGCGTAGCGGTGTAGTGGACAATAGCACCGTTCGGACCGAAACCGCAGATGCTCTCAAAGCTGAGATCAAAGAACAGTTCGCCCTTACCGCGATGTTTCAGCAGAATATCCGCAACACCCATTTCAGTCAGCTTCTCGCCAGACTCGACCATCTTTTCAATATCCATAAACGAACGAACCATAGCAACACCGTCGCGAAGATGAGCCTGACGTATTCCGGCAATCTGGACATCGTTTTTGACAGCCTTCGGAAGAGCCACGGGAGAATCCCCCTTCACATAGCGGCCTTCGAGGACATGAGCAATCGCACCCGAAGCTCGGCTTCCGCTGAGAAGAACCGTCACGTCCTTAGGCAGAGCTGCCAGCGAGGAAAGTACGGCATCATAGGGAGCGACAGCCACACCGGCATCCTTGAGATAGGCTTCAACTTCGGAAGTCATCTTCGCCCCGTCGACAAACAAGGTGCTTCCATCCGGAGCAAGATAAAGGAATGAGGTTGCGACAGGATTGCAGGGCACATCGTTAGAACGGATATTGAGCACCCATGCTATTTCATCAAGAGCCGACGTGAAATACGCCTCCGCACCCTGCACGGCCGCGCTTTTAAGAATGCGTGAAATCTTGGCCTTGGCCGACTCTCCGGCATATTTCTCATCGTGAACAAAAATTTTGTCGGAAGGAAGCGACGGACGGTCAGCCCATATACGGTCGATCGGATCAAAATCGACATCCAGTTCGATTCCGGCAGCATTAAGACGCGAGCGGAGCGAGGCGGTCTCGTCGATTGACATGAGCATACCGTTGATACCGACCTTATCACCTTTCGCGAGATGTTCGCAAAGATATTCGGTGATTGAGGGAGTCTCAGGCAGTCCGTCTTTCATCAGGATTATCCCTGTACCTTCAATCTGCTGTGCCCCCTGAAGGAAATAGCGGCTGTCGACCCAAAGAAGAGCCTCCTTGTCGGTCACTACCATTGTTCCTGCCGAGCCGGTGAATCCACTGAGATAGCGGACAATATGCCAGTGAGATGAAATATATTCACTCAGATGCGCATCAGTGCGCGGAAGTATCACCGCCTTCACACCTTCGGCAGCCATCTCTTTGCGAAGCGCTACAATGCGCTCGATAATCAGATTCTGCATAATATTTATATTTCTTTTGAGAAGTTTATTTCGTAATCAGTTCATTCAAGGTCGACACGCAGCCCTTCATTGGCCACAATCACATCAGGAAACTCCTCCGACGCTTCCTTGAGAAGAATTTCTTCAGAATTATAGCGTTTCGAGAAATGTCCGATAATCAATCTCTTAGCCCCGGCCTTCGCAGCAATAAGCGCGGCCTGACGTGCTGTCGAGTGCCCGCGCTCACTGGCCATAGCCTCAAGCGAATCATCGTAAGTGGCCTCATGATAGACCGTATCAACACCTTTTATATCGGCTGCGACACGCTTGTCCATCATCGTATCGCTGCAATAGGCATAGCTCATTGACGGATCAGCATCCGTGGTCAGCATCGCGTTTGGAATGACCGTACCGTCATCTTTCACATAGTCACCGCCGTCCTTTATGTTTTTAAGCTGAGAGACTGGAACGTTGTGAAATCTCACGGCATCGCCGCGCAGATGGCGCTGTTTGGGCTTCTCGCGGAATATGAAACCAGAACATGGAGTGCGGTGATAGAGAGGGAAAGTCTCTACCGTAAGCCCCGAATCCTCATAGACAATCCTCCGCTCCCCTTCCTCTATTATATCATAGATAATTTCAAACGGTGAATTACGATTAAAAAAATCCATCCACTCTTTCATCAGCCTTGCTCCGTCACGGAATATATGGACAGTGACAGACCCGCTGATCTGGTGCAGAGCCATAGTCGAAAGCAGTCCGGGCAGCCCAAAAAGATGATCGCCATGAAGATGGGAGATAAATATATGGTTGAGACGCGAGAATTTCAGACCCAGCCGACGGAACATCAGCTGTGCACCTTCACCGCAATCAATCATGAATAGCTTGTCGCGAAAATCCACCACCTGACACGACGGCTGATGGCGCGCCGTAGGCGTGGCCGACCCGCATCCGAGTATATTGACCTGAAACTTTGCCATAACAACGCAAAAGTACACAAAAAAGCGCGTTTTTCATCTTATTCCCAATTAAAATCTCACACAAATCTTTTCTACAGAAAGAGTGAAAGACACAAAGACAATAATATTATATATGTGACAGGCAATTGGATAGTTTTTATAAAATAATTTGTAAATTTGCAGCAAACAATGCTCACCATATACCTTGAAATAATCAAATGGCTAAGAAACTCCTTTCGCTCCCGCCCAACCTTGTGGGATGCTTTCACGATATAACCGGACTTTCAAAATCTGAATTTTACTGCACTTCCGACCCCATCGGCCACAGACTCGGCAGCGGTGGCGGAACTACATGGATTCTTGAAGAATGCCATCGCGAGTCAGCCGACAGCGACAGTTTTGAAAAATGGATAGGGAAAGAACGGAAGATAATAATCCATGCCGGAGGCCAGAGCCGCCGACTGCCTTCCTATGCACCGTCCGGCAAGGTGCTCACGCCGATTCCAATCTTCCGATGGGAGCGCGGACAGTCGCTTTCGCAAACCCTGCTCGACCTCCAGCTCCCCCTCTACGAACGCATAATGTCGACGGCACCCGTCTCAATCAACACAATGATTGTCAGCGGAGATGTCTATATCCGTGCTGCCGAACGCCTTGCTCCAGTCCCGGAAGCCGATGTCGTATGCTACGGCCTATGGCTCAACTCATCAATCGCCAAGAACCACGGAGTATTCTACAGCACTCACGATGCACCCTCAGTGCTCAACCGCATGCTACAGAAACCGTCGGTCGAAAAACTCAACTCCCTCCTGCAGACCGGCTACTTCCTCACCGACATAGGCATCTGGCTGCTCAGTGACCGTGCGGTTGAACTACTGCGCAAGCGCTCACGAAACGCCGACGGCTCATTCAGGGAATATGACCTTTATTCCGAATTCGGACGTGCGCTCGGCACTGATCCGGAAATAACCGACCCCGAACTACGCCAACTCACAGTTGCCATCGTGCCGCTTCCCGGAGGAGAATTCTATCATTTCGGCACTGGCCGCGAAATGATTTCTTCGACACTGGCCGTTCAGAACATCGTCAACGACCAGCGCGAAATCATGCACCGCGACCGCAAGCCTCACCCTTCGATTTTTGTCCAGAACACCATAACCGAAATCCGGTTTGACGCATCAAACACAAATATCTGGATAGAAAACAGCCATATTGCCAAGGGATGGAAGCTTACAAGCGACCATATCATCACAGGCGTCCCGGCCAACGACTGGGAGCTGTCACTCACACCGGGACAATGTGTCGACATAATCCCTGTAAATGACAATGCCTATGCAGTGCGTGTCTACAACATCGACGACCGCTTTGCAGGCGACGAACAGAAACGACCGCAGTTCCCCGTTGTCACAGACATCTCTGATATGGGGCGCATCGTCAAAGCCATGCTTGAAGGCAACGCCGACCTCGCAGGCTACGACATGCTAAGCGCCGAACGCATCTCAGACATCGCACGTCTTGACCGACTCGTCGCCCAGCGTCGCGCCTTCCGTAAACAAAACCGCATAGCGCTCGCTGAGAACCACAACCACAGCGTATTCTATCAGACCGACCTTCTCGAAGCCGCCAAAGCATTCGCTACGGATTCGATACCTCTGCCCTCACCTATTTCAGAGACAGAGCCACTTGTGAAGCGCGCAAGCGACGCAATGTTCCGCGCAGAAGTGAAACGACGCTCAAATCAGGAATGGAAAGCCGATCAGGACACTGCCTTCTCGATTCTCCGTGAAGGACTCACCCGCGCCGCACTCGAGAAGAAACAACTGCCGCAACGCGCCGTCTGCTCCGACCAGATTGTCTGGAGCCGCTCACCTGTGCGCATCGACATCGCAGGCGGATGGAGCGACACCGCTCCCTATTGCCTGATGGAAGGCGGGACAGTCATCAATTTCGCCATCGAGCTCAACGGCCAGCCGCCATTGCAGGCCTACGTGCGTCCTTGTAAAGAGCCCCACATCATCTGCCGTAGCATTGACCTCGGAGCGGAAGAGCGCATCGACAATTTCGATGCCATACTTGACTTCCACCGTGTGGGCAGTCCATTCTCGATACCCAAGGCTGCACTTGCCCTCGCCGGTTTCCATCCCCGTTTCTGCGAAGTCACCTATCCATCGCTCAAAGCACAGCTCGAAGACTTCGGTTCAGGACTTGAAATAACATTGTTCTCAGCCATACCCGCCGGAAGCGGACTCGGCACGAGCAGCATCCTTGCGGCAACAGTCCTCGGAGCTATCAGCGACTTCTGCTCACTCGCATGGGATAAGAATGAAATCTGCAGCCGCACACTCGTCCTCGAACAGCTTCTAACGACAGGCGGCGGCTGGCAAGACCAGTTCGGCGGTGTCATCGGAGGCGTCAAACTGCTCCAGACATCAAAGGGATTCGAACAGAATCCGATGGTAAGCTGGCTTCCCGACACCCTTTTCACCGACCCGGAATATGCCTCATGCCATCTTCTGTACTACACAGGCATAACCCGCACGGCAAAGGACATTCTTGCCGAGATAGTCCGCAACATGTTCCTCAACGAAGGCGCGCAGCTGCGTCTGCTCCGCAGCATGAAAGCTCACACAATGGAAATGTATGACGCAATAATGCGCTGCAACTTCAACCGACTCGGCGAACTTGTGCGCACCACATGGAATCAGAAAATGGCCATTGACCGAGGAACCAACCCGCCGGAGGTCGATGCCATCACCCGGCGCATCGACGACCTGTGCCTCGGCTACAAGTTGCCCGGTGCAGGAGGTGGAGGCTATCTCTACATGATTGCAAAAGATCCTGAAGCGGCCGCACGCATACGCCAGCTCCTTCATACCGAACCGCTACGTCCAAACGCCCGTCTCGTCGACCTTTCGCTCTCTCGCTCAGGACTTACTGTAACGAGAAGCTAAGAGTCGTATAAAGGAATAAACAGTCATGCTAAATGCTATCAGGCTCTACCGTCTGGCCAACTGGCTTTACAGGCATCACATCCCGCTGCTGCCAAAGCTGCTGCAACTTCTGATATTCATCAACTATAACTGTTCAATCAGCTATAGAATGAAAATCGGACGCGGGACGTTTTTCAACCACGGAGGAATGGGCGTGCTCATTAATCCCGAAGCCACTGTCGGCGATAACTGTAAAATAGGTAACAACGTATCAATCGTAGGACAAGGTCCATATAAAGAGTGTCCGAAAATAGGCAACAGGGTCTACATCGGGCCGGGAGCGGTGATCCAAGGTCCTGTCATCATAGAAGACGAAGTCATCATTGCCCCAAATGCGGTTGTCAACAAAAGCGTACGTCGCGGCAAAATTGTCGGCGGAATTCCAGCCAGAATCATAGGCGATGTCTCCGGTCTCGACTACAATATCTTTGCCGATGAAAACTGGAAAGAAGGTTATAAAAGCTTTCTTGAATAGTTCGCAGCACTCTCCCTGACATCGAAATTTTGAATAAATGACTCTTAGAATTTTGCGTTTTTAACATTAGGCTCCAAGTTTTGGAGCCTATTTTGTTGGGCATAGAGGAAAAAATAATTAATTTTGCATTTGTTTCCCTTTCTGCGGACGGGGCAATAGACATGGTTACCACCTTAATATATTATAAGTAAAAAATCATCAATATATGAACATCCTTGAACTCAGTGAACAAGAGATCGTGCGCCGAGGCAGCCTCGACGAAATGCGCCGACGCGGCATAGACCCGTTTCCTGCTGACGAATTTCCCGTAACCGGTTACTCAGACGAGATTAAAGAAACATTTACCGACGATGCACCCCAGCGCGAGGTCTCGGTCGCCGGACGAATCATGGGTCGCCGCATCATGGGCAAAGCCTCTTTCCTTGAGCTTCAGGACTCACATGGACGTATACAGGTCTATGTCAACCGCGATGAAATCTGTCAGGGCGAAGACAAAGACCTCTATAATGTCGTATTCAAGAAACTTCTCGACATCGGTGACTTCGTAGGAATCAAAGGCTACGTGTTCCGCACCCAGACAGGAGAAATTTCCGTGCATGCACAGCAGCTCACAGTGCTCGGCAAGTCAATCCGTCCGCTCCCTATTGTCAAGGTCAAAGACGGCGTGACATATGATGCGTTTGATGACCCCGAACTCCGCTACCGCCGCCGCTATGTCGACCTTATTGTCAACGAAGGTGTAAAGGACATCTTCGTCAAGCGCACAAAGGTGATGAACTCCATGCGCAACTACTTCAACGAGCATGGCTATATGGAAGTCGAAACCCCGATTCTCCAGTCAATCGCCGGCGGAGCGAGCGCCCGTCCTTTTATCACCCACCATAACTCGCTCAATATCGAGCTTTACATGCGAATCGCCACAGAGCTTTATCTCAAGCGTCTGATTGTCGGCGGTTTCGACGGAGTATATGAAATCGGCAAGAACTTCCGAAACGAAGGTATGGACCGCACACATAACCCGGAATTCACCTGCATGGAAATCTATGTGGCCTACAAGGACTACAACTGGATGATGGAATTCACCGAGAAGCTGGTTGAAAAAATCTGTCTTGATGTCAACGGCACAACTCATGTAAAGGTCGGCGACAATATCATCGACTTCAAAGCTCCATATCGCCGCGTGACAATGACCGATGCAATCAAGGAACACACAGGCATCGACATCACCGGCATGACCGAAGAGCAACTCCGCGACGCAGCCCGTTCGCTCGGCATAGAAGTCGATGAAACAATGGGTAAAGGCAAGCTCATCGACGAGATTTTCGGCGAGAAGTGCGAAGGCACCTACATCCAGCCGACTTTCATCATCGACTATCCCATAGAAATGTCACCGCTCACCAAGCGTCACCGCAACAATCCGAATCTCACAGAGCGTTTCGAACTTATGGTAAACGGCAAAGAACTCGCCAACGCCTACTCGGAACTCAATGACCCGATTGACCAGTATGAACGCTTCGTAGAGCAGATGAAACTTGCCGACAAGGGCGATGACGAAGCCATGATTATTGATCAGGACTTCGTACGCTCGCTTGAATACGGAATGCCCCCGACATCGGGCATGGGTATGGGCATTGACCGTCTCGTCATGCTTATGACAGGCCAGACCACAATTCAGGAAGTGTTGTTCTTCCCGCAGATGCGCCCTGAAAAGGTGCAGCGCCGCGACAAGGAAGAAGCCTTCACCGCAATAGGAGTACCGGCCGAATGGGTCGCTCCGATCTACAAGGCCGGAGTCTACACCATTGACCAGCTCGCAGGCCAGACAGCCGGAAAACTCCATCAGGAACTGTGCGGAATCAACAAGAAATTCAAACTCGGGTTCAAATCTCCCCTAATCGGAGACGTCGAACAATGGATTGCTGCTGCAACTACCTCGGCAGCCGAATAATAAACAGAAATCCTTCATCAGTTCGCGCATATCATGGCATTTAATAAAATAGCAGTTATGGGAGGCGGAAGCTGGGCTACAGCTCTCGCCCGGCTTCTCCTTCG
>Ga0209694_1002926_pt1 | contig 12443 bp, 7 predicted proteins | sample GluameincwithD2O_FD_187499 | JGI IMG/M metagenome (GOLD analysis project Ga0209694, IMG submission 187499) | Mouse cecum microbial communities from Vienna, Austria - Glucosamine amended microcosms incubated with D2O (SPAdes) (version 2) | ecosystem: Host-associated > Mammals > Digestive system >...
GATATAAAACCCTATCCGACCTCATAGGTATCGCTTTACCGAACATCGTACCCCCCGAGAAACTGGAACGTACGCAGATACACCGCCCGACAGTAGATAACAGCCTATGCCTCGGCTGCGGACGCTGTTTCGTTTCCTGTAACGACGGTGGACATCAAGCTATCCGTTTCACCTCTATGCGCAAACCGGTGATAGACGAGCAAAAATGTGTCGGCTGCCATCTTTGCGCATTAGTATGCCCAACCTTCGCCATACATTGACAGGATGAGGATCGAGACGGGACACCTTATTCTACTATCCATACTTCTTCTGTGCCCGCTAGTCCATTCAGACCTGCGGGCACAAGAGAAGACACCCGTCACACGAGCCGACTCCATCATGCGGCAGGTAATCCATCAAGCCCCCATCTACGAGCACGTCCTCGAGAGCTATGAAGCGGAGACCTACGTGAAAGGCCGTACGCACGTTCCCCGGAAGAACAAGCTGCTACGATACGCCTATCTGGTCTTCCCGATAGAGCGTCATCCCCGCGATGCCTTCTTCGAGATGAGTGGCCTCACCCGCTACGACGCTCCCAACCATTATCGCAACGAGATTGTAGCCATCAACAGCAGCCATCTCGCCGCCGGAAGGCATTACAAGGAGATAGCCTCGTTCGTCAACTTGAACGTCTACTCCCCCACGATCTACAATAAGGGAATGATCATGCCACTCTCGCCCGATGCTTTCAAATATTACACGTTTCGGCAGGAAGGCACGGACACGATCTCCGGCATCCCTGTGTATAACATCCGTTTCACCCCTCGCCAATGGAGCCAGAAACTACTATCCGGAAACCTGTACGTAACCGACGAACTCTGGACCATCGACCGTATCGAGATACAAGGGCACTCCTCTTTCTCCGAGTTCAACCTAAACATACGTTTCAACCGTGACGAGAAGCATTTCATCCTCCCGGAAGAGGCTGACCTGCAAGTCTGCTACCATGCCCTAGGCAACCGGATAGAGAGCGACATCCACGCCGCTTTCCGCTATAAATCGATCTCTTGGGTAGAGGAAGACCATGAGAGCAGGAAATTATACTCGCTCGATCAAACCCAATACTATACGATCACCTCCGACACACTCTCCTTTACCCAAGACAGCGCTTATTGGAACAGCCGGAGGGACAAGCCGCTCACTACCAACGAGAAAGCCTTGTACACCACCGGAACGAACGTGGTGAGGACAGAAGCGGACAGCAGCGTTCTCACCCGCTACCTCCAACTCGGCGAGCGGCTCACCAGCACGGTCAACAAGGATTACAAGAGTACTCGTGTGAAGTATTCCGGCCTTCTCAACCCGTTCCAGCTATCTTTCGGAAGCAACGGGATCACCTATAAGCAAGAAGCACGTATCAGTAAGACATTCGAGCATGACCGTCAGCTACGCTTCCACCCCGAGATCGGTTTCCTATTCAAGGAGAAAGAGCTACGCCTACGGCTAACAACCGACTGGGAGTATCACTCCGAGCGTCAAGGCATCCTCAACCTCACGATAGCCAATGACAACCAAAGCTATTCCTCCGAAGTGATCCACCAGATCAACGAGATACTAAAAGATACCCCAATCCGTTTCGAAGATCTCAACTTGAAGTATTTCCAGCACTACTATGCCAAGCTGATGAACCAGATAGAACTGATGAACGGCTTCCGGCTCTCGGCCGGACTCGCATACCACTATCGTACGCCCGTGAAAAAGAATAAGGATACCGGATTGGATCTAAAGGATCATAATGAGTTCACCCCGGTTATCGGCCTTACCTACACGCCCCGGCAATATTACTGGATGGACGGTTACCGGAAAGAGTACCTGCATTCCCATTACCCGACCTTCCGGATCGAGCTGGCACGAAGCATACCGGACCTGCTCGGCTGTACGGGAAATTATTGGCGGATGGAGGCCGGCATGAACCAGACCGTACGGCTGGGCTTATCCGAACGACTGAGTTACAATCTAAGCGGTGGACTCTTTTTTAACCAGCATAACATGTACTTCGCCGATTTCAGCTATTTCGCCAAACGTTATTTCCCCGAGCCTTGGGGCGACCGGTTTGGCGGGATCTTTCATAATCTAGGTGGGGATTGGTGCAATGCCTCCGACAAATATATTCAAGGGCACCTCATGTACGAGAGCCCATTCATTCTATTGCGATTCCTCAAGCCCAATCCCAAGGCGCATAAATACCTCGTGTCCGAACGTTTCTACCTCAGCCAGCTATGGACTCCCGTATTGCCGAATTACAGCGAGCTCGGGTATGGTATCGGTAGCGACCTTTTTCATATAGCGCTTTTCCTAGGCTTCGAGAAGTTCAAGTATCAAAGCGTCGGATTGAAGTTCGCGCTTGAGTTATTCAGATAATTATAAACAAGTATAGATATGAACAAGAGAAACACTATTAAACAACTTCTTCACCGCGGATGCCTACTTATGGGTATCAGCGCAATAACAAGTTCGGCCTTCGCATGGGATTTCGCCGAGCATCGTAAGATCGGCGACCGTGCCATGAGCCTTCTCCCACGTTATCTGGTGGAAAACGGGATCTTCCCCAACGAGGCCGTCGCCGATAGCGCCTTGCTGCAGATCCTCAACATGTCGCATATGCCCGGCTCGAACGCCTACGCCATGAATGAGCTGACGCAGTTGCCGAATATCGTGACCTACGGTACGCTTTGCGGATTGGCCGGCGACCATGTGGAAAATCCCATGCTCTTGGAGACAGACCTGCAGACCCATTTCTCCAAGACGAACCGTACGCTGGCTTTGGAGACACAAGCCATGAACGAGTTCCTCACCGGAGCCAACAGCAAGGAGCTGCTCGACATCAATCTGGCTTACGGTATCCTGGCGATCAAGGATCTCTCCCACTTCTACGCCTATGGCAAGGGATTGAACGAGCATCTGAAGATGATCGACCCCGAGCTGATCCGCCGCCTTCAACGCCCCTCGGAAGTAAACAAGGTCTTCGATAAATTAAATCAGTTGCCCTCCATGAGCAAGTATTTCTGCATCCACATCTTCGCCATCTATCTAGCACAAGAGGCAGGCAAAGAGATGTGTAAAGGAGATACGCAAACGGCGAGCAACCTTATGTTCTACGCCACGATGTACGAGGCTTTCGCCGAGCATTTCCTACAAGACTCCTTCGCCTCCGGACACCAAATGGTACGTAGGGGCTTCTCCGCCTCCGCCGTATCCAACAATAAGAGCCTGCACGATTTCTACAATACCATCCCCGTACAGACCGCTAACCTAAAAGGCGAGACATGGAGTGCTTACGGCGATAAACGTCTGAACCAAAACATGATGGAGTACAACGAGGCCGATGATTACCGGCATATCCGGGTAACAGAGAAACATCCTTATTCCTTGGAGAAAGGCGATAGCTACGAGCGGGAGACGAAGGTATTCTACCAAGTCGTGACCGCCACCTGCGAGTCTATCGTAGAAGTCTGGAAAGCCTACCAGAATGCCTTGGAAGGATCAGACGAGAATATCTTGAACGAGATCCCTTCCGAACGAGACGACCTACCTCAGTTCGTCTACGATCGTTTCCCGGTAATCAAGGATTTCCCGATCCCCTTCGGAACGAATTTGGATAACATCCCCTTGGAAGCTTCCGTCGCCGACCGCAAGGATGAGCTACAGCTGATCGTACAAGAGCCTTTTACCCGCAACTTTATCCGGTCGAGGGTAGCCAACTCCTTCATGTTCCTGATCGGCACGCCGATCCATAGCAACCGGGATGGTGTCATGACGTATGGCGGTCGCTTGAACGTCAGCATGATCAATTGGCATAAGTTCGGGAAAGGGAAAGGCATGATCATGGAGCCGGGCGACATCGCTCATTGGGTATCCCCTACGATCTCCGGTTATTATATGCACGCCCCTTCCTCCTCCTACACGATCAAGAACTGGAACGTGAAGGCGGGCGCCAATTATAACATGGATATATTCGTTTCCCCGAAACGTTTCCTCGGCCTGTATAGTTATTTCGAGATGGGTATAGACCGCCGTAATGACGAGACCCGTTTCTTGGTAGCTCCCTCGGTCGGTATCCAGCTAGGTTCCCTGATCGGTGTCCATAATTTCAATATGCCGGGATGGTTACGCATCCCATTGGGAATTATCCTCCCCTTGAAATTCGCCGTCACTTGCAATAAGGTGGCCGGCCGTCCGGTAGAATGGATCAGCAATATGGAGGTGGATATATTGTTCTAGGAAACACCTTGATTCATGCCTATATAGGTAAGAGGCCACACGGATATCGGCGTAACCCCTTACCTATATAGGCACAGGGCCACGCCGATACTCGCGTAGGGTCATACGTATATTCGTGTGATCTCATCGATTTCACCGAACTCGATCAAGGCGTTAAACAGACGGATCCGGGTATACTTAGGCAGATCCTCTACTGGGATATCCTCGGCCTGTACCAAGCCTTTATCCAATAAGTAAGCACGCATCGTACCACATAACAAAGGGCGTGCGGGAGTGATCCAAGAGGTGCCATTCCAAAGGGCGACATTACAAATGGAAGTATCGGTCAGCAAACCGTCACGGATTATCAAGATATCGTCATGTCCCGCTCGTTGGGCGAATAAATCATTTAGGCATTGACGATCCGTACTCTTATAGGAATAATCGATCTCATCGCATGTAACCAATCGCAAGGAATGAACCGGACGCATACGGTAAGGAACGTATTCTACCTTTAAGACCTCGCGGGTATATTCCACCCGGCATTTGGTACGTTCTTGATGAGGCCCCGGATGAATATAACCCGCGAGATCAATTTCTTCCCTCGCTCCGAATAGCTCCCTGCGGGTACGGTTCATCCGGGCATTATGGTACGGAAGGTTATGTATCCGTCCCTTCTCGATACGGATCGTCTCCACAAACGGACTCCCAGATAAGGTCTCAATAGATGGGCACATATACTTTTTGTTTCATCTCGTTATACTCCGATCTCACCTCACTTTTAGAGGTGATTCCCCCACCGCTCTTGAAAATAAACGAACGGGGAGAGACTTGTTCCATAAAACGGATCATCACGGCGCTGTCTAAATCTTGGCCGTCAAAATACCCCATCACCCCCGTATAGAAGCCCCGCTCATAGGTCTCCGCCTCGGCGATGATCTCCAAGGTCTTTTTCTTGGGAGCGCCCGTGATGGAGCCGGCAGGCAAGAGGCTGAACAAAATCTCCCCGACATGGCCGTTCCATCCCTCCGGCAACCGGCCTCTTATCTCAGAACTGACCTGCAACAAACTTCCGTTATGCGTACGCAATTCATCGATATAACGATACCGGGGAACACAAACCTCGGAGGCTACGATACTCAAGTCATTCCGGATCAAATCCACGATCGTGGCATGCTCCGCCGCTTCCTTGGGATCATCAAGGATACGTCTCCGGGCATCGGGCAGCGTAGCGTCGATCGTACCTTTCATGGGATACGAATAGATGAGACCATCCCGCGTCCGCACGAATATCTCGGGCGAGAATACCACGAAACGATCCCGCATCCAAAGCTTATACATCGCCTTGGAATGGTAAAAGATATCTTTCAAGGAGAGGTTCGTATATACCGGAGTAGCGCATGTCAAGTTTACCAAATAAGAATTACCCGCATGGATATGCCGGGAAACGGTCTCGAATGAATGGGCATACTCCTCGAAAGAAACATACGAGGGTTGCCATTCAACAGGTTCTCCGGATATAAGATGAGAGGAATCCCGCAAGTTACATTCATGATTTGTATTCGTAAAGCCGTTCAAATCGTACAATAACTCGGAGGGAGCGATCTCTTCCGGCCTCTCCACGTAGATCCGCTCTCGTTTATAATCAATGATAAAAAGGAAAGGCCGTCCCGCTTTCCCCATTTCGTTCATGCGGAAGACGGCCTCTTCTTGCGTGTATTCGGTCATTATACTAAAAATCGTTCTGTCAAACCACCAAACGCATCGATACGGCGATCCCGGAAGAAAGGCCACCAACGACGCACGTTCTCACCGCGAGTCTTGTCGATCTCTATCACACGTACCTCCTCCTCGTCATTCGGGAATACGGTTAATAGCTCACCTTGGGGACCGGCCACAAAACTGTTTCCCCAAAACCGGATACCGCCCGTTTGTCCCGAAGGGTCCGGCTCATGCCCGGTACGATTTACGGAAATGACCGGGAGCCCGTTCGCCACGGCATGTCCCCGCTGTATGGTCACCCACGCACCCAACTGACGGTCCTTCTCTTCCTGCGTATCGCTACTTTCCCAGCCGATAGCGGTCGGATAGATCAACATCTCGGCGCCACGCATAGCCATCAAACGGGCTGCTTCCGGATACCATTGATCCCAGCAAACCAACACACCAAGACGCCCCACAGAGGTATCGATAGGCTCAAAGCCTAAATCACCGGGGGTAAAATAGAACTTCTCGTAATAAGCGGGGTCATCCGGGATATGCATCTTGCGGTATTTTCCGGCGATCGTACCGTCTTTCTCCAAGACGACAGCCGTGTTATGGTACAGGCCCGGGGCACGCTTCTCGAAAAGGGAAAGCACCAAGACGATACCCAATTCTTTCGCCAAGGCACCGAAGGTTTCCGTCGATGGGCCGGGGATCGTCTCTGCCAAGTCAAACATACTCGTATCTTCCGTCTGGCAGAAATACAGGCCGTTATGCAGTTCTTGCAAGACGACCAATTCCGCTCCCTCCCGGGCAGCTTTACGGATATTTACATTTAGCTTCTCTATATTCGCCGCTCTATCAGCGGTATTCTTTTGTTGTATTAATCCTACTTTCATATTTAATATTTACATTGATTAATATCCAGTTGTAGAGACGGGGCACGCCCCGTCTCTACAACTAGGTATTATCATAGACTATGTTATTTATTTGATAAAACCTTCCGGATACTGCATCGTTACGCAATGCAGGGAACCGTGTTGTTTGATAAGCGGAAGACAGTTGATGCCTATGATCTCACGGTCCGAGAACGCCTCCCGCAAAGCCGCTTTAGCGATCTCATCCTTCGGTGAGTCATAGAACGGAACCAATACGGCCCCATTCATGATCAGGAAATTAGCGTAAGTAGCGGGCAAGCGCTCCCCTTCCCATTCCACCTGATCCGCCATCGGTAGCGGAATCAGACGATAAGGTTCCCCATTCGCCCTAGTAAACTCCTTGATCTCCTCCTCCATCGCCTTCAATTCCTCATAATGCTCGTCTTCCTCATCCTCGCAACGGACATAAGCAATCGTATCCTCGCTACAGAAACGGGCGAGCGTATCCACGTGGCTATCCGTATCGTCCCCGGCTAAATAACCGCTGGTAATCCAAAGGATACGATCCAAGCCAAATACGTCTTTCAAATAACGTTCCAATTCCTCCTGTTGCAAATACTCATTACGGTTTACGGATGCCAGACACTCAACGGTAGTCATCAACGTACCTTTCCCATCCGATTCGATACTACCGCCTTCCAGCACGAAAGGTTGCATATTAGCGGGCACCACCTCACCGGAGAAGGTCTTCATATGACAAAGGTTACGGGTAATCAGATTATCATGATTGGCGGCGAACTTCATTCCCCAGCCATTGAACACGAAATCATAAAGCATGGGCGTTCCCTCATCGAAGACGGAAATTCCCCCGTGATCCCGTGCCCACGTATCGTTTGTATCCATCTCACGGAAAATGATACGGTCGTAATCAACCTCACCCAATTGCTCACGTACGGCGGTCTCGTCCGGACAGACAATCAATAACTTCTCTCGCTTGATCACTTCCTTGGCGATAGCCACGAAGCAAGGAATCACCTCGTCCAATATCGGGGCCCAATCCGTATTCTCATGCGGCCACGTAAGCTGCACGGCACTTTGCGGATACCATTCCGCAGGTAATATCACGTTATGTTCCATATTTGAATTGTTTAAATTGTTTCACAAGCACGATCGCCGTCACGATCGCCGCCACCGTGTCGGCGATAGGCATACTGATCCAGACACCGAGAGTTCCGAATAACGGGGGGAGGATGATTAAACAGGGTATCAAGAAAAGCATCTGCCGGGTCAAGGAGAGAAAGATCGCTTTCTTAGACATGCCGATGGAAAGGAAGAAGTTAGTCGCCACCATCTGGAAGCCCACGATCGGGAATACGGCGAAGACGATGTGCAGGCCATAAGAGGCGGCACTGATCAACTCCCCGTCACTCGTAAACATACGGACGATCCACGACGGCACCAACTGGCAAAGCAAGAACCCCAGCGTAGCCACTCCTACCGCCCAGCGCATCGTCAGCCGGGTCACGTCCGTCACCCGGGAATAGAGTCGGGCACCATAATTATAACCGGCTATCGGTTGCATACCCTGATTAAATCCCATGATAATCATCACGAAAAGAAAAGCGATACGGTTCACGATACCATAAGCGCCAATCGCCATATCTCCCCCATGCTCTTTCAATCCCCGATTGATAAGGATCACGATCAAGCAGGAACAAAGGTTCATCAAGAACGGAGATAAACCGATCGACAAGATACCTTTCACGATCTCCGAGCGCAGCCTATAAATACCTTTCTTGAAATGAAGGAGTTGCTTTGGTCTCGAGAAATGGATCAACTGTCCGGTAAGCGAGATCACCTGCGAGATCACCGTCGCCCAAGCCGACCCTTTGATACCCCATCCAAATCCAAAGATAAACAACGGATTCAAGGCGCAATTGATAACGACCGACGCTAACGTAGCATACATCGCCATCCTCGGAAAACCCGAGGAGCGCAAGACCGCATTTAATCCCAGATACATATGCGTAACCACATTGCCATACAGAATAATCCGCATATAATCACGGGCATATGAGATCGTGTTCTCACTAGCGCCGAAAAAGTACAGCACGGGATCAAGCAAGAACAGGAAAGCGATCGTGAAAGCGACACCCAGAACCACATTCAAGATCAACACATTCCCCAACACCTTATTCGCCCCCTCATAATCTTTCTGCCCCAGCTTCACGGCAACCAACGTAGAGGCGCCGACTCCCACCAACGAACCGAAGGCGGCCGCCAAGTTCATCAACGGAAAGGTCAAGGCTAGGCCGGAAATCGCTAACGCCCCCACTCCATGGCCAATAAAAATACTATCGGCCATATTATATAAAGAAGAAGCTGTCATTGCGATAATCGCAGGAATCGCATATTGCGTAAGTAATTTACCGATAGGCTCGGTCCCTAATACCAATGGAGAATTTTGTTTTGTCATGCCGCGAAGATACGGATATTTCGATTTATTCTTTATATTCGCGACCTTATAATAATTTAAATATGGCAGAGGAATTACGGATTAAAAGTGGCGATAAACAAGACATGTACGAGACATTGATACCCCAAATCGCCTCATTGGTAGGTAACGAGACCGACCTAATCGCTAACATGGCGAACATCGCCGCGGCACTCAAGCAGACTTTCGGTTTCTTTTGGGTAGGTTTCTACCGGGTCATAGACAATCAGTTGGTGTTAGCGCCTTTTCAAGGTCCTATCGCCTGTACACGTATCAAATACGGAAAAGGGGTATGCGGCACGGCCTGGAAGGAGGCCCGTACGATCATCGTACCAGACGTAGACGCTTTCCCGGGACATATCGCTTGTAGCTCGGCGTCACGCTCTGAGATCGTAGTTCCCGTGATATGGGCGGATAAGGTAATCGCTGTCCTTGATATAGACAGTGATCAACCGGATAGTTTCGATGAGACTGATCAGATCTTTTTGGAAAAGATAGTGGAATTGCTTCCTCATCAGTAAGCCTCGCCTCAGTACTTCCCAAGAAGTACTGTAGTACTGCCTAAGAGGTACTGCAGTACTTTGTAAGGAGTACTCCAGTACTCTCCGAAGAAATACCACAGTACTTCGCAAGGAGTACTCCGGTACTCTCCCTGAAGTACCGAGACAAATGCTACTTACCGCAAATACCCTTAAATGGACAATAAGAACAAGCCTTCCCCGTAGGGGTTTGCGTAAAGGGAATTTCTGGATTGAAGATCTCGTCCAAGCAGCCTCGCAACCCCTCCTCGAACGCTTGGGCATAACCGGAGAAATCCTCTACCTTCTCCGACTTCCCCCGTTCGATACGGTGGTAGACAGATGGATCGAACGGATCGGCAAAGAGGGAACGGACGTAATAAATGCCCGGTTGTATCGTCTTTCCCTTGTTCTCGGCGAGATGGGCGTACATCCAGCAATACATGAATACCTGCATCACGGCTTTCGCACGATCTTTCTCCTCCTTGTTGAATAGGCTCTCGATACTACTGAAAGTCGTAGTTCCGCTACCGCTCTTGTAATCGATGATACGGATAGCGTCGAGAACCTCGTCCACACGATCGATAAAGCCTTTCAACCGGATCTCGGAATGGTCGGAAAGGCTGATCAAGCCGTTTATCTTACGCTCGGACTCGATGTAAACGAAAGGGGTCAGCTTGCCGTCACGCTCCAAGATTTTCTCCACGTATTTGCGGATCATCTCGCCGATCAGGTAGTTTTGTCCGGTAAGGGAGCGAACCACCTCTGTCTTGAAAAACTCGCTGGCGAAAGCCCGGGCGATAGCTCCGGTAAGCAAGGCCGTATCCTTACGGATCGCTTTCAGCAAATCCACGGTAACCATCTTCCCTTGGAACGGCTTGTAAAGCTCCTCCATCACTTTATGTAAGATGCTTCCGAATACATCGCTCTCGATCGTCTCGCTCACCTCCTCTTCCTCTCGAATGCCTTCCACGACGGAAAAATAGAATTTCAACGGGCAATCCAGATACGTATTGATAGCGCTCGCCGAGATCGCCTTGCTCCCCCCTTTCCGGTAAGCGTCTAAACGGCGCATGATATCCTCCCTTTTCGGCACGGCCAATGGCGGGGTCTTGGAGGAAGATACGTTATAGACCACCAATTTATCTCGCATCGGAACCTCATAATGATAATGCAGCTGGTGGACAAAGCGACTTACCTCTCCCGTCTGCAATCCGTTGCTGCGGGTATCGTATAAAAGGCTCACGTGGCTGGCACGCTCTATCAAACGATAGAAATGGTAGGCCCATACGCTATCTTGATGCTCGTAGGTAGGCAACCCGAAACCTCTGCGTAGGTTATAAGGGATAAAGGAGTTCGCCGCTTTCCGCTGCGGGAAAATACCCTCGTTCATGGATAAGATAATCAGACGGTCGAAATCCAAGGCACGGGTCTCGAGCACACCCATAATCTGGAGGCCGGAAAGCGGCTCGCCGTGGAAAGGGATCGTGATCGTATCGGTTACCCGCTTCAATAGGCGGAAGAAGGTATCTATTTTCATCTCTACACAAGCGTCTCTCATTACCTCTTTCATGCGGTTTACCGTGGTGAAATAATGGAAGATGAACTCTTGCTCCAAATCGTTCGTCCGCTGGGGTGCGTCCTCCTCTTCCTCATCGGAAAGGGCGGACATAACCTTGTTCAGCTCTTCCAACACCTTGATCAGATAATCCGAGAAGGCCTCCACCCCGGTCACCGGCGTGAACAGGATTTCTAGCAAAGGCGTTTTCCCTAACTCCGTATGCGAGATATAGATCTTGTTGTTCTCCGTGATCTCTTTCACCAAGGAGGAAATAATCTCCGGCGAGGTGGAGAGGATGTAGCGATGGTTCAATACCGGCAGCACGTCACGGAAATAGAACAGCGGATTCCGGTCTATGTAGCGTACGTTCTTCTGCAACGCCAAGATATACTCGATCAACGAGGCGACCGGGGTTCCCGCCAAGGGATAACCCATCGTGACGTTGATACGCCGGATTTGCTCCGGAATAGCGTTCAGCACCGGGATCAGCAGATGTTCATCGGGCAAGATCACCGCCGTACGCAGGGCTTCTTCCGAGCTCATCTCCACTTCCTTGCACCAATCGCTCAACAGGGTGTAGACGTGCTTGGCCTGCCCGATACCGGAAGGGATGCCGATCACCTCGATCTCGGTCTTTATCTTCTCCTCAGAGGGTAATTTCATCAAGGAAGGGAAGCTCTCCAGGTTACGGGAGACGAAGTAAGAAGCCTTATTATCCGGATCGGTTACCTTATCGGATACATAATCCCAATAGAAATCCGCTATCTCCCGCTTCTGCAACTGGGCTAAGAAACGTTCTTCCGATACGGACAAGGCGTTCAAACCGACGAAGACAATTCGCTCGTAAGGTAAATCCGGAGACTCGCCCCGTTCCATGCTTTCCACGACCTCCCGGAAGATCATGCCCTCGTAGCCTTTTCCCCCGGCGGCCAAGGTCGCACGGAATTCCTCATAGAGATCGTATAGCACTTGCCAGACCGCCAAGAACTGTTGCTGGTTCGGCGTATCGCCCCGGGGATAAAAACTGGACCAGAAACTACGGATAGCGG
>Ga0209694_1002931_pt1 | contig 12418 bp, 9 predicted proteins | sample GluameincwithD2O_FD_187499 | JGI IMG/M metagenome (GOLD analysis project Ga0209694, IMG submission 187499) | Mouse cecum microbial communities from Vienna, Austria - Glucosamine amended microcosms incubated with D2O (SPAdes) (version 2) | ecosystem: Host-associated > Mammals > Digestive system >...
TTCACCAAGACACAATCATCAACATTTATTCGCTTATATATCTCTATTATTCAATAAATTACATAACACGCCATATCATTCCGAATATTTAAGACAATTCATCTTTATTCATATTTATTGTTCTCTCCGGGGTCACAAAACAAAACATCAAAATGCAGAAAACCTCTGAAATACAGCGTATTTCGGAGGTTTTTCGTTATCCGCAAACGGCGTTTCGGCGCATAATATTGAAGTTGCGGGGTGTCCCAAAAGGGTACACTGCCGACCGATGCGGGGATTGTACCCTCGCGAGGGTTCTGAAGGCTACCGTTCAACGGGTTACGCCGATTATGCTCCCCACGAATCACCGGGTTGCGCCGACCCCGGAGGGTACAGTCTTTCACCGGATACCCGATTGTACCCTCGACTGTACCCTCGGACGCTCATACCGGTGTGGTTTTCAAATTATTGTCTTGAAGTTTGCAAAACTGAGAAAAATTTTGTAACTTTAATGTAACACTAAACCACATCAAAGTATGACTAACCAGAGTTTTTTCAATGCGACATTCATCGCACGCAAGGCGCGGGTACTGCGCAATGGCGAAGTACCGATTATCCTGCGCATCACTATCGCGGGCCAACGTGCGGAGCTGAACATCAACCGAACTGTCAACCCCAATATGTGGGTTGCGGCAAAAGGTATGTCCAGAGGCAAAAGCCGGGCTGATATCGAACTTAACCGTTACCTTGAAACTGTACGGGCAAAGCTACTCGCAATCCATACACAAATGGTTGCGGAGGGTGCGCTCATCAATCCCGACACGATGAAAAAACGCTTTCTCGGTGTTGACGAACAGGTGAAAGTACGGATGTTCCTTGAAACTTTCCGCGAGAACAACGAGAAATACCGCAAGCGTCTGGAACTTGGCGATATCTCCGAGGGTACCGTACTCCGCTGGGAGCGTTGCGTGGTTTATCTCGAAGAATATCTAAAATCACACAAGAACGTCGAGGATATTCCCCTGCGTGATGTGACACTCCCGCTGATTGACGATTTCGATCTGTGGTTGCGCACCGTAAAAGAGTGCGGCCACAACTGTGCGATACGTTATATCAGCACTATCAGGAAGATTTTTCGCGATGCCGTCAACTACAAATGGATTGATCGCGATCCGTTTTACGGCAAAACTTATTCCAAAAAGAAAACCAATCGCGAGCATCTGACTGAGGCCGAATTGAACGCGATGATGTCGCTTGACCTAAAACTGCTTCCACGACTGGAGACAGTGCGCGATGTGTTTGTGTTCTGCTGTTTTACCGGTCTGGCTTTCTCGGATGTGTCAACCCTTACCGCCGACATGATTGTGACTGATGCCGACGGCGAGCAATGGATACGGAAGCACCGAGAGAAAACCGACGAACTCAGCTCAATACCGCTTCTTGAAATCCCGCGTCAGATACTCGCTAAATATTCCGGCCACAAGAAAATCAACGGCACAGGCCGATTGTTGCCGGTGTTATCCAACCAACGCTGCAACGGCTACCTGAAGGAAATTGCCGATCTCACAGGTATCCCCAAAAAGCTGACGACACACGTTGCCCGTCACACTTTCGCGTGTATGTCGCTCGACAATCATGTGTCGATAGAAACCATCTCGAAGATGCTCGGTCACTCGAACATAAAAACCACTCAAACTTACGCGAAAATGCAAGACAAGACCATTTCAGAGGATATGGTAAAAATGCGCCGAAAATTTGACGGTGTTGTTATGGCCTGACCGAATGTCAGAAAATAAGTTCCACTCTGAAATGTTAAAAATTCAGTCTCGTTTTCGGACAAAGTGGGTCATACTTGGACAAAGCCGGACAATCTGCGGAAATGTAGCAATTCGTAAGATTTAGAGGCTTGACAAAGTGGAATTTATTTTGTATATTTATATGACGATTGACAATTATGACGGCGGATTTTTCAGATACCGGGACCGTCTGACGAACCGCATCCATGATTGCCAAGCTATACAAAATGTATTTGCAATTCAAAGTTAGGATTTAGATGCAGATTTCACTGTCTCCTTCTGTAGAGTTCAATCCTTTTATATAATATATAAGAACTGCTGACCGAATGAAACATTTGAATATATGCAACAATATCGAAAAACAGAATTTGCAATATATTAATCTATCTATTGTAGCTACATAACTATGTAGCTGCATGGCTAATATCGGATAATGGCGTTTAATCAGTCGAAATACGATTGGTTAAAGCTGTTTGGAACTTTAGACAACCCATGAAACGCCCCGCAAACGTGCGGCAACTTGTCGCCACAGGCGGCAACCACCGTAATGATAATGGAGGGGGAGCGAGTTTAGGCTAAGGTAATACCTGAGCCAATTGAGTACCTCGCAATCCCCCTCCATCATCACTACAACCACTTTATCCACTTAATCACTACAATCATTTATGCGAAAGCAACTCGATTCACTCCCGATTTCGGGATACAATAAGACGGACATCTTGGATATCCGCAACATAGTAAGGAGTATCAAGTTTTCCTGCAACGACCTCGCGGCAGTCCGTGAACGGATGGAGAAAGCCGGTTATACCAGCTTCTCTACATTCGGGCGCGACTGCATACTGAACACCCACGTCGTTGAGCGTGTCACCGGTGAACAGATGGCAGCTCTCAACGAGCTTATCCGCGAAAGAAATAATCTCAACCAGATTGCCAGAGCCTGTAATGCCGGACGATGCTGGAGCGTAGCAAATGAAGCATCGGCTCTTATCCGAAAATTGGATGCGGCAATCAGTCGGTTCAACGAAAAAAGTCCTGAAATATGATTGGCAAAATCAGTCACGGCAATTCTTTTGGCGATTGTCTGGATTACCTTACACGCGTAAAACAGGACAGGCAACCGCCTGAAAAACGGGTATGGCACATCATCGACAGCGACGGTGTGAGGCTGAACGTTGGCGAGGAAGGCTGGCGTAAGATGGCGACATCGGATGTGGAAAGGCCCACACTCACAAGATCAAAAATCAAAGACCCGTGCGGACATATTTCTCTCGGTTTTTCTCCTAAAGACAGCGACCGCATGACTGATGATTTTATGCTTGAAATTGCACATGAATATATGGAAAAGATGGGCATAACAGATACATCGTATATCATTGTCAGACATACGGACAAGGAACACCCACACTGTCATATCATGTTCAGTCGCGTCAACTACAACGGCAAAATCATCAAGACCGTCACCAACCACTACCGCAACAAGGCGGTATGCGCCGACATCACCAAGCGTCATAATCTGACTATGGGAACGGACAGTCTAAATCTCGACACCTCAAAACTTCGGGGTTCGGAGCGCAGCCGTGTGGAGATTATCCAAGCAGCCACCGAAGTGTTGCGCGACGCTTCCATCTCCGACTGGCCCGCGTTCAGGGATGCCCTTGCACGAAGGGGAATCACCGCTACCGCTCTTTTCAGCGGAGAGGGCGATGAAAGAAAACTGAAGACCATCATCTACAAGAAAGGCCGTCATTCTTTCGTAGCCTCAAAAATCGGAAAGAGTTTCACTCCGGCGACATTGGCGCGCAAGTTCAAATTCCGCAGCGAACAGACAGAACGGCAGAGAATGTCCACCACGCCCGACCCAGCCAACCGATGGGTTTATCTCGACGGCACCCCGATTGCACCGACAGAATTCGGAGGTGTTCAAATCACCCCCGAACAGCAACAGGATTACATCAAAGGAAGGACAATCCGTGTAAACAACGCATATATCCGGTTTGACTACAAGACTAAACAGCCGCAGGTATCGCGGCACAATCCCGATATGTTCTCCGACCGTGGATGTGGATTGCCCTTGTCTCCCGGAGCAGATCCGGAATATGCGGCATTTTACGGCGAACTGTCAGAACAGTTCCGGCAGGAGTTCCGACGCTTCCGTAAGCGCCACCCGTTGCTAACCAACTCCGAAGCAATGCAGATGTTCAAGGCCAATTACGGAAAATCACATCGTTTGGGACATAGCCTATAACTTTACGCTCAAATACGAGTGCAAAGTATTATGCTGGAATAAGGGTTCAATTAAATTGTTTATTGCAAATATCGTGTGTGTTTCAAAGATAGCTATTTAAGGTAACTTTTTTCGTTGTAGATTGAATAACTTTGCTCTCTATAATAACCGACAATGACAAAAGATAAAAATAAATACTGCCAGACGTGTGGGATACCCTTAGATATTGATTATGACAATCTTGGGGGAGGTACGAATGTGGAATATTGTGACTATTGCCTGAAGCATGGTGTCAAAGGGTACGATTTCTCAATGGACTATCTGATTTATCTTTGGGGGCTTTTCCCTGAAGAATATTATAAAGAAGCAGGTGTCACCTATACACCAGCTGAAATTAGAGAAGTAATGTCTAATCGTCTTCCCCGAATCAAGCGATGGAAGCAGAAAATCAATACCGCACATGTACTATATGAATTGATTATAAGGGTACAGGAATACATTAACCGACATTTGTTTGACGAGCTTATTCTTGACTCCATTTCGCAAATGGCAGGTATATCCAAATATCATTTCCGTCGTGTTTTCAAAGCGGTATGTGGTGAAAATATCGGTCTATATATTAAACGGTTAAGATTGGAATATATCGCTTTCAAATTAATCTCAACTGATATAAGTGTTACGGAGTTGGTATACCATACAAACTATCAGAACAAGCATACCCTTTCAAGAGCATTCAAAAGTTATTTTGGGTGTACAATACCCGAATTTCGCAGACTACACTCAAATGCAAGCCCGGAAGGGATGAATCCGGGGCATATTACTCCCTTGATTAAGCGTATCCCTTTAATGCGTATAGCATATCTTAAACAGGAATGGACAGAACATGTAACTCATGACTTTACGGTATTATGGAAACAAGTCTTATCTCTTTCAAAAAGCTACAATCTACAATCAAACGGAAGTAGATTCATAAGTCTGACGCTGGATTGTCCGTTGATTTCATCAGAAGAAAAAGTCAGATTCATAGTGGGAATAACTATTCCTACATCATTTAGTGTACCCAAAGGCTTCTTTACTTATGAAATAGATGCTGGAGAATATGCAATATTCCACTTTAAAGGATTATACCATGAACTTAATAGGGTGTATCGTTACATATATCTTGATTGGTTACCAACGAGTGGATATACATTAAGAGAGCCTTATACATTTGAAACTTACCTCAATACTCCAGAGAAGACTCCTGTTTCGGAATTGAGAACAGATATTTATGTTCCAGTCATTAGGAAGAAAAAATGAATACCTTGAACTTAGAAATAGAACAATTTTTAAGGAGTGAAAATGTTGATTTTGTTCACTTTATAAATATTTCGAGGCTTAATAAGCAACAGAATAGAGGGCTTCCATACGCGATACTGATAGGGATAGCTATAAATTCGCAATTTATCAAAGGAGTGTCTGATAATCCCCATTATATACATTCTACCACTGATGAATACGCACAAACAGAGGAACTCGTTGGATCAATTACGGACAAATTGGCAAATCTACTTATTCTGAACGGATTTAAAGCTATCTCGCAATCTGATACAGGATTAATCGCAGAGAACACATTTGACTTTTCGACGAAAACCTCAATACTTCCACATAAGACGATTGCCATGCTTAGTGGCCTTGGATACATCGGTAAAAACAACCTATTTATCACGACGAAATATGGGGCAGCGCAGTGTCTTGGGAGTGTTTTGACAAACGCTCCGCTAACTGCATACATTCACAAAATACAATCATCAAAATGCGGCAACTGCAATATATGTAGAAATGTGTGTCCTCAAAAAGCATTGGGTGTGAAGAACTGGAATATGAATGTTTCAAGAGATGAAATGATAAATGTTTACAAATGTACTGCTTGTTTGAAATGTTTGGTATATTGTCCGAAAACGCAAGCATACATATTTAGCTGAATTATGATGCGACAGATACTCATAATTGACGACAACGTATCGGATTCCAACGAGATAAAGCGACTTTTAGCCGGTTTTGGTGCAGAGATTTATCAGTCATTACGGATAGGCATGGCAAAAGAAGATCTGATGAAATTTAATCGAGGTGATATCGTAATCTGTGATTTCAAACTGCCTGACGGCAATGCGATTGAGCTAATGGAGTGGCTTGACCGAAAGGATGCCGGGTGTAGTGTATTTGTAATAACCGATGTCGAGACAGTTGCGGATGCTGTTGCTTCATTCCGTGCAGGGGCAAAGGACTACATCAATAAGCGTCTTATACGCGAACTGCTTATACCGAAAATCAAGACCTTAATTGGTAGAGATTACGACGACAACTTCCCATTACTGTTTTCTCGCAAAAGCGACGGATGCCTGCGAGCGTACAGTGTCGCCCACATAGTGGCACCTACAAACCTGAATGTGTTGATTATCGGAGAAAGCGGTGTCGGCAAAGAGCCGTTGGCTCAGGAGATATACGACGTAAGCACGAAAAGCAACAAGCCTTGTGTATTGCTTGACTGTGGAACGCTCCACTATCTCTCATTAAACCATAATCCCAAACAACCAATGACACTGCTGGATGCAGTGACGGCGCAGTTTCGTAAGGCTCAGGGCGGAACGGTGATACTTGATAATATGCAACTGCTGTCACCGGATATGCAGTCGATTGTTCTACATGTTCTGGCAAACAGCAACCAAGATACGCGAATCATCACTACAGCCACACCGAATATTATGGAATTGGTGGCCGAAGGGAGTTTCCTCTCGGCGTTATTCTACAAAATCAAGGAATTCACAATAAGCCTTCCGCCGTTGCGTGAGTGCCAAGAGGACATACCGCTGCTTGCCGATTTCTACTTACGGCACTACAACACTGAATTTGGCAAAAATGTAAAGCGGTTTGATAACTCCTCACAAAAAGCGATGCGCCTACATTCGTGGCCCGGTAATATCCGTGAACTTAAACACGTTGTACGCGTCGCCGTACTGAAATCCCGTGGTGATATCATCTCGAAGGATAATCTTGAATTTGACACACCAGCAAGCAGTGTCCACATGAATTTCCGTCTTGATGATACCAGTCTTGAAAAAGCAAAAATCACCGCCGCCATAGCCCATACCGGAGGCAATATAATACAAGCTACCAAATTGCTCGGCATTTCCGAAAGAGCGCTATGGGCAAAGAGGAAAAAGTATGGGCTGAAATAAATTCCTACTAAAGAAATGTGCCAAAGCGAAGCTATGCACTAATGAATCAGACAAATCAATCGTGTGCTATGTCATGATAGGACAATGTAAATGATCATATATTGCCATAACCAATATTCCATTTGGAACATTGGGGGAAAAAACGTAAATTTGCACTTAGTTTGGTGTGGTGTAGCTATACATGGCAACATTTATACCAAACGATTGATTTAAAATGAATGTTAATATACATAATTTCAATACTATAGACTTCGACTCCATCGCGATTCAGCCTGAGTGGAATTTGCCGGAAAAGCGAGAAAATCGTATGCATAGCATACACGCTTATCCAGCAAAATTTCCTGCGTTCATTACCACAAAAGCAATTGAAAAAGCATCTCAGAATGGCATTACGGTGAATAATATCGCTGATATTTTTTGTGGATGTGGAACTGTCGCATTTGAAAGCGTATGCGCTGGTCGCAACTTTTGGGGGTATGACATTAACCCCGTCGCGACTTTAATTGCGTCCACAAAAAGTTGTTCATATGATGATTGTAGAATAGAAGCATACTACACATCTATTTTGGAGGCTTTTGAGGTATGCCAAATAGACGAACAAAATTCTGTTTATAAAAACGAACGGATAAATTATTGGTTTAGTAAAACTCAAATAGACCTTTTACTCCGCTTGAGAACGGCGATTTATACATCTGTCGATAATCAGAGATATCTTAATTTTTTCCTTTGTGCGTTTTCAAATATCCTCAAACCTTGCTCTAAGTGGCTTACAAAATCAATAAAACCACAAGTTGATCCAAACAAAGCTCCTAAAAGCCCACTAGAAGCCTTCGCTTTTCAAATAAATATGATGAGAAAAGCTAATAAGGAAATAGAAGGAATTAGAGGTGTCGCACATATAAATACAGCCAACTTTTTAGAGCAACAATTTGACGAACCGTTTATTGATTTAGTTGTAACAAGTCCTCCATATGTTACTTCATATGAATACGCAGACTTACATCAACTATCTACTTTATGGTTAGGATATACTGATGATTTCAAAACATTTAGAGAAGGAACTATCGGTAGCCTTTTTCATTCAGAAGACTTCCAACTTAATCAAGATAAATTGAATAAAACGGGAAGTGAAATAGTATCTTCTCTTGCCAAAGTAGATCGCAGGAAAGCAAAATCTGTAGCCCAGTATTATGTAGATATGCAGTTGGCCATCAGTAAAGTTGCAAAGATGCTCAATCAAAATGGAGCATGTCTTTTTGTTATTGGCAATACGGAATATAAAGGCATTCACATTAACAACGCTCAACATTTGGTTGAATGTTTAATTTCTGAAGGTTTTGAGAATATTGAAGTTGACCGCCGTAAGATTTCGAATAAAATACTAACTCCGTATAGGGATGCAAATGGTAAATTTGCCAGCATTGCAGAAAGTAGCCGAAAAATTTATTCAGAAGAGTTTGTAATTTTCGCACAAAAATAATCCGATGGCAGTAATAAAACACGATAGTGCACCATTTGAACCTTATGCTCGTTTAATGACAATGCTAGGGGATCAGTTGATAACTGATAAGAAAGTGGCAATCATTGAGCTAATTAAAAATTGTTATGATGCTGATGCTAAACTAGTATCAGTAGCTTTTCATAATATCCAAAATATTGGTTTAAATGATTTGCCACAAAATGAATTGGCATATGTTGAAATTAAGGATGATGGAATAGGAATGTCCTTGGATACCATAAAAAATGTTTGGCTAAGACCTGCTACCCCTAATAAGATGACCACTAAGCGTAAAGACAATCGCACAAGGTTGGGACGCATCATCCAAGGAGAAAAAGGTATTGGTCGTTTTGCAATTCATAAATTAGGAACTAAAATAGAATTATATACTCGTACTGATGGACAAGACGAAGTTAAACTTCTTATGAATTTTTCGGACTATGATCCTGATCAAGCCAATCTATTCAATCAGCAGAGTGAATACAAACTTCTTCAGGATGTCACTAATGATTGGTTCGTAAATTCTCCCGCTGAAGTTATTACCTCTGGAACTGGCACAGTCCTTCGAATATACTTATTAAGAGAAAATTGGTCTACAAAAGATTTTGAAGAGCTTTATCGTAGCATTCAGCGGATGATTCCTCCAACAGATAATTCTGCAAGACAGTTTGGGATAACTCCAGTAAAAGACTTTGATGTGTTTCTTTCTGTAAATAATAAACCATTTGTTGCAGAAGAAGGAACGTCTTTTAATGATGTGATTGAGAGAGCTCAATATCGAATAACAGGCTCTATTTCAAAAGATGGAATTTTATCATTCCAATATAAATCGACTAATCCATATCGAGAATTTAATCGAGAATTAAATTTACTCGATAGAAATCAGCTCGCACATCACAATTATTCATCTTATGCTATCACAGAATTTCTGAAACGCGAACAGAAATTTAATTGTGGTGGCTTCGATTTTGCATTTTATGCCTTTGATTTGGATAAACCGGATAAAACAATCCTTAACGAGGATTTAAAACGATTTATCAAAGAGAATTTTGTGTATGTCCTTAGAGATGGTGTTCGAGTTTACCCGTATGGAGAAAAGGGAATTGACTGGCTTTCGTTGGATAAACTTCGTGCCACAAAAAAAGCGGGACAATTTATCAGCTATAATGATTTAACGGGATTTGTATATATCTCTCAAGAAGGGAACCCCAAACTAAAGGACTCAACCAATAGACAAGGATTAATTGACATTGATGGTGCTTTTGAAGCTTTTACTAGTCTTGTAACTGCTGTAACAGAAATTTTTAATGCAGAAATAAAAATCGACAAATTAAAAAAGAATATACAAACAACAAACCGTCTTAAATCAACAAAAGATAAATTACAACAAGCATATAGTAGCTTCGAAAAGAGACTCTTAGCCCTTGATGACAAAGAAAGCTTAGAAAAAGCTAAGAAGTTTGTTGATGCATATATGGGACATTTTTCTGTCATCCAAGATCGTATGCATACTGTTGAAGATTTAGCCGGATTAGGAATGGCAGTAGAACGTTCTTCTCATGATTCGTTAAGACTTCTCTCGCTAATGAAAATGAATCTGAAGAATGTTTCCAAAAAAGCCAAGAAACATATTTTAAAAGATGAGGAACTAATTTCATTTATAGACGATATGACTGAAAATATAGATATCGTTTATGATGACATGCAAATGATCCAACCCTTATTCAAAGTACAAAGAAAGTCTATTAAGGATATATCTATACACGAATCCTGCAAAAAAGTATTTAGGTATTTTCGGACCGAGATTAATGATGAAATATCTTGCAAAATAATTGTTACTGATGATGATTTAATTATTCGGACTAATGCAGGTCTTATCTTGCAAGTTCTTATAAATCTTGTGGATAATGCTATTTATTGGATTAAATCCACATCAACTAATATTGAAAAGGAACTTTATATTCAGATAAATTCAATTGATAATACTTGTATCATTGCCGATAATGGCCCCGGTGTGCGAGACGATGTTTCTTCTATGATATTTCAAGAATTCGTTTCTATGAAATCGAATGGTCGAGGCCTTGGACTCTATATTGTTCAAGAACTACTAGGACGAATTGATGCTACCATTGAATTGATTGAAGAGAATGAATATAAAATTTTGCCAGGAGCAAACTTTAAGATTACTTTTAACCCCAATGTTAATCAAAAATGAACGGAGTTATAATTTTCGCGGATGATGATGTTCTCAAATCAGGCAGGCCAGAGAATAATCTATTCAATACATTCATTAACTCCGAAGACGAGTTAACGGTAATTCCTATATCTACACTTGAGCATCTCTCGGGGGTACTGAGATCCGTTTCAACAATTCGTTGCTTAATATTAGATTGGACTTTTGAAAAAGAGATAGAAGGCATTTCTAAGAAAGAGACTCCATTGGCTATATTAAGAGAGAATAATATATATTCTCTTGTGTATATTTACTCAAGAGATGCTTTGTCAGACGAAACAAAAACAGAATTAGACAAAAGGTTAGGGAACAAAATAAGATATAGAGAAAAAAACAATGATTTAAATCCAGAAAAAGAGTTTTCGTCCATTATGGACGAAATCAAGTCTTTAGAGGATCAAAATAGTCATATGCAAATTCCGAAGCTTTGGAGCCAAACTATTAATCAAGCTGTTCAAGAACTATTTGTTGATTTCGAGCAAGCTACAAATAATTGGATTACGGATATTAGGGATAGTGCAAAATCTGATGGTTCTGATGGCGCGTCTGAAGTGATTAGCGTTTTCCAAAATGTGCTATCAGAAAATCTAATACAGCATCCTATACTACGTGCCAAAATAGATGCTTTAGTTGCAAGTGGCGAAAGTAGTGCTAACGAAAAAGTAGCTCAATTATATCGACATATAATGTATTTGAAGGTTCTACCTGAAACACCTTTAACAACTGGAGATATCTTCAAATTTGCAGAAGATTATTATGGCATATTAATATCTCCCGAATGTGAAATCGGAAATTTGTCTGAATTAGCATTTCTTATCATTAGTCATACCGGATATAAAGAATATATAAACAAAACATTTAGCAAAGGACAGGAGAGTGGATGGTATTCCGATATTAAACTGAAGGATAAGCCCAAGTATCGTGGAATATTCCATAATGGTGTGTTATCGTGCCATATTTTACCGTCTTTCCCATTTGATGAGAACAATAATAAGGCTGGATATATTAATTTCAAAACAGGATTTAGACTATTTAATAAAGATACTATAATGCCTAATCGGGTCCATTATAGACTAATGGCCCCATATATACATCAGCTAAGGCAACGATATTTATCGTTCTTTGGAAAATATGGAGTGTCCGAATTTCCCAATAGTTTAAAAGACCATAATTTGAATTGGTGACCTTTTATTTTCAAAAGCGGAAATTTTTTTGTAACTTTGTAATAGAGTTCTTGCAGCGGCAAGGCAATAGATTATTGAAAATCGTAGAAGCAGAGAGGTGTCCCAAGAGGGTACATTCTGCATTTTGACTAAAATAAACGTATTGAACTCCAGCGAGTTGGCGAAATATTCAGAGCCTCTCCGGGGTCACCAATTTTAAACTCAACTACTTGGTTTATAAGTAGTTGAGTTTTTCGTTATAGGTGTTTTGTCCACAAATTGTCCACCAAACTGAATCTTACACCTC
>Ga0209694_1002938_pt1 | contig 12390 bp, 14 predicted proteins | sample GluameincwithD2O_FD_187499 | JGI IMG/M metagenome (GOLD analysis project Ga0209694, IMG submission 187499) | Mouse cecum microbial communities from Vienna, Austria - Glucosamine amended microcosms incubated with D2O (SPAdes) (version 2) | ecosystem: Host-associated > Mammals > Digestive system >...
TTATAGAAGGATGGTATAACAGAAAAAGGATACATTCAGCGATAGGATATCAAATACCTTATGAAATAGAAAAAATGTCAGCGTAAAAATTCCACGCTTTTGTGTCCAAAAACTTGACATAGATTCAAAACAATTACAAGAGAAAGTAGATAAATTAAATTTACAGATAGAAACAAAAATAAAAGAAGAATGTGATTATAGAAAAATAAAGTATAATCAAACAAAGTTTGATAGTATAAAAAATTTTTCATATGGACATGATAGCTTATTAAAAATTGCTAATATTATGATAAAAAAGTATCCTATATTGTTAAAAGTTATTAATGATACATATGATTTAATTTTAATAGATGAGTATCAAGATACTAATAAAGAAATAGTAGATACATTTATAAATTTTATTGGTAATGGAAAAACAATTATAGGTTTATTTGGAGATGATATGCAAGCGATTTATAAAGACGGTGTTGGAAACGTAGAACAGTATGTCGAAGAAGATAAAATTGCTAAAATTCAAAAAAGTGATAATTTTAGATGTTCGAAACAAGTTATTAACTTTCTAAATATTATAAGAGAAGATTTGAAACAAGAAATTGCTTTAAAAGAGAGCGAAAACATAGAAGAACGACAAGGAAGCGTTAAATTATACTATAAGATAGATTGCACAAAGCCAGCTTTGCATTCTAGGAATAATCAAGAAGAAAAAGAGAATTATATAAATAACTTGGACTCATTTTTGAATGCAGTCATAAATCAAGTTAAGACGGAAGAGAAAGAATATAAAATATTACTGTTATCTAATAGTGCTTTATCAAAAAAGTTACATTTTGAGAATTTGTATAATATATTTGTAGATAAAAATATTGAAGTAAAAGATGAGATTGAAAAGTTGTGTACTAAATTAGGTTGGCTTGATTTAGCGGAAATGTACTTATATTTTAATGATGAACAATATAAAAATCACAATAGATTGATACATTGTTTGAAACAAAATAAGTATCTTATAGAGAAACAAGAAGATAAAACAAAAGTTGTCAATGTATTTCAACAAATTGAACCAGAACGACATTCGATTTCACAAGTTTTAGAATTATTGGTAAAAAATAAGATGTATAATAAGTCCGAAAATAGAGAAGAAGAAATTGAATTTATGAAAGATAAAATAGAGAAAAGTAAATTTAATAAAGAGTTAATAGAATTTATTAATAATTATAAAAAAAATAATTCGTTATCTAAAATGGAGAAAGCTGGAATTACAATAACACAAGAAGATTTTGATTATTATAAAATTTTAATGAACGATATAAAGTTTTATAAGAGAATTGTAAAAGAAAACATAAAATTTTCGGAAATTGTCAATTATAAAAAATATTTAGATGAAAAATTACAATATTTAACAATGCATAAAACAAAAGGAACATCTATTGAAAATGTCATAGTTGTTTTGGATGAGTATTTTTGGGGAACGTATGATTTTGAAAAACTAATAAGAAATGAAGATAGTTCTACTTTAGAAAATACAAGAAAGCTATTTTATGTTGCGTGTTCAAGAGCAAAGAAAGATTTAGTAATCGTTAGGGTGATTAAGCCAGAGGAAGAAGCGGAATTGTTAAAATATTTTAATGAGGATATTTGTCATATATTTAAATATAGAAAAGACAAATAAAATGAAAATAGTAGGAAATATTCAAGTAGAAATAATTTCCTGCTATTTTTTTGAATAAGAACTAGACTTGGAAATTTAGTCTACAAGCCATATGTAATAAACTATCAACATAATGCGACAAAAAAATACGAAAAAGGTCTTGAAAGTTTACAATAAAAGAGATAGAATACAAGTAGAAGCATATGAAGAAAAAACGTATTCATATTTAGGGGGAACAAAAGTGAATATAAAAAAAGGGGAACTAGATTATATTTCAGATAACAATATTGCAATGGGATTAGTGCAATTAGAAGGTTTAGCTGAAAAAAGTAGAGTTGTTATAAATTTAGAAAAAATACTAAAGAGAATGATAGATATAGTGGGAAGCTTGTTTGGAATATTGGCATTAGCACCGCTAACAATTGGAATTTACATAGCTAATATTATTGTAGGGGATAAAGGACCTGTTTTTTATACACAAGAAAGAATTGGTAAAAATGGAAAAATATTTAAATTATATAAATATCGCTCAATGGTTGTAGGAGCTGATGAAAAACTAGAAAAATATTTAGAAGAAAATGAAGAAGCAAGAGAAGAATTTAAAGAATATAAAAAATTAAAAGAAGACCCAAGAATAACAAAAGTAGGTAAATTTATTAGAAAGACAAGCATTGATGAATTTCCACAATTTATAAATGTGTTAAAAGGTGAAATGAGTTTGGTTGGACCAAGACCATATTTACCTAGAGAGAAAGAAGATATTAATGGATATTTTAAGTACATAACTTCTGTTAAACCAGGTATTACAGGTATTTGGCAAACTAGTGGTAGAAGTAAGACTACTTTTGTTAATAGACTTGAAATGGATATGAAGTATTATTTTAGACATTCTTTGAAGTTGGATGTAGAAATTTTAAAGAAGACAGTTATGGATGTAATAAGAAAAGAAGGGGCAGTTTAGAATGCAAGAGAAAGTATCGATAATAACACCAGTGTATAATAGTGAGAAATACTTAAAAGAAACGATAGAAAGTGTAATAAATCAAACATATTTAAATTGGGAAATGCTATTAGTTGATGATTGCTCAAATGATAAATCACAAGAAATAATACAAGAATATGTGGAAAAAGATATAAGAGTAAAGTACTTTAAACTAAAAGAAAATAGCGGTGCAGCAATAGCAAGGAATTATGCACTAGAGCAATCATCGGGAAGATTTATTGCATATCTTGATGCCGATGATTTATGGAAAAAAGATAAATTAGAAAAACAAGTAAAATTAATGGAAGAAAATAATTACGCTTTTACTTGTACTGATTACGAGAAAATAGACGAAAATGGAGAATCTCTAAATAAAATAATTAAGATACCTAATATAGTAAATTACAATTTGTATTTGAGAAATACAATAATTCAAACAGTAGGAGTAATGGTTGATACTCAACTAACTGGTAAAGAGATTCTCACAATGCCAAATATAAGAAGAAGACAAGATGCAGCAACGTGGTGTCAATTATTGAAGAAAGGTTTTAATTGTTATGAAATCCCAGAGAATTTATCATATTATAGAATTGTGAACAATTCTTTATCAAGTAATAAATTTAAAGCTGTAAAGGGAACATGGTATTTATATAGGAAAATTGAGAAACTTTCACTATTTAAATCCTGTTTTTGTTTTGTGGGGTACGCATGGAATGCATGTAAAAAGAGAATATATAAGAGAAGTAGGTAAATTATGAAGAAAATACTTTATATTGCAACAACAGCTGATAATAGAAATAGATTGGATGGGGAGACAGTAAAATGTAGACTCTTAAGAGAATATTTAGAGAATGTAGAAGGAATAGAAGTTAAGAGTATAGATACAGACAACTGGAAAAAACATATCTTGAAATTAATAGTTTTAATAATTATTAATTATTTAAAGTGTGATAAGATTATAATATCGTCAGCTGATAGAGGAGCTAATATTGTTTTAAAATTTTTAGATAGAATACATAATAAGAAGGATGTATTTTATTTTGTAATAGGTGGTTCACTTTATAAGAATATTGTGGAAAAGAAGTGGAAAGTAGAACCGTATAAAAAATTAAAGAAAATATATGTAGAAGCTAATACATTAAAAGAAAATTTAGATTCAATTGATATAACTAATGTTGAAAAATTGAATAATTTTAGAAAAGTAGAGAGCTTTAAAAATAATTATCAAAAGACAAAAGAAATAAAATTTGTATTTTATGGAAGAGTGATAAAGGAAAAGGGTATAGAAGAGGCAATTAAACTCGTTAAGAAATTGAATGAAGAAAAAATTCTATGTTCACTAGATATATATGGACAAGTAAAAAAAGAATATCTTGACAAAATAAAAATTATGTTTACAGAAAATATTAAATATTATGGAGAAATTAAGCCTAATAATAAAATAGAATATGAAACATTATCTAAATATGACATATTTATCTTTCCGACAGAATATCCAGGAGAATGCTTACCAGGTGCGCTTATAGATGCATACATAGCTGGATTGGCCGTTTTAGTTTCAAATTGGAAATACGCAAAGGAATACGTTGAAGATGGAGAAAATGGATATATTTTTGAATATAAAAATTATGAAGATATGTATAATAAAGTAAAGAAATTAATCAATTCAGAAGAAATTGAAAAGTTTAAAAATACATCATTAGAATTATCTAAGCAGTATATGATAGAACACATATTGTTGGATTTTAAAAATAAAATAACGGAGTAAGAAAATGAAATTTATAAAATTGATGAAAAGATGGTCAAATATGTTATCAGGGAAAAGTGCTTTTCATGTTAAGCAGGGAAAAGGTAAAATTTATTCAAAAACAGAAATAAAAGGGTACTATAATGATTTGACTAACAAAGTGTCAGACAAAACAGTATTGGATGATAAAGGAATACCAATAAACACAACAATAGCTAACATGGAAGTATATTTCCCAATAACAATATTTCAATATGCATTAGGGTTATATGATTTATATTTATTAGAAAAAAATAAGGAATATCTAGAAAAATTTTTAATCATAGCGGATTGGGCAATCCAAAAACAAGAAGAAAATGGAATGTGGGACTGTATGGGAAAATTAAATGATAAAGCACATAGAACGCAATCAGCTATGTGCCAAAGCGAAGGCACTTCAGTATTATTAAGAGCATACATTCAAACAAATTTGACTAAATATTATGAACATGCAACAAAGGCTATAAATTTTATGATAACAGATATAAGAAATGAAGGAACGTGTTTATACGAAAATGAAGATGTTATTTTCCAAGAATATGTATCACAATATAATTTATCAGTATTGAATGGATGGATATTTTCTATATTTGGATTGTTTGATTATACATTGATAAATAAAGAGGAAAAATATAAAAATATTTTATATAGCAGTGTGAATTCGATGGCAAAGATATTGAAAAAATATGATAGAAAGTTTTGGTCTAATTATGATTTAAAAGGAACAATAGCAAGTCCAGCATATCATGACTTACATATAAGACAGTTACAGTTGTTATATGAAATATTTGGAAAAGAAGAGTTTAAGGAATATGGTGAAAAATGGAAAAAATATCAGAAGTCAAAATTTAATGAGATTGTTGCGATGATGATCAAATTAAAACAAAAGATATCAAAAAATAAATATTATGATATAAATACAACTTTAGTAAGGTGAGGAGTAAAAAGCTAATGATTAAATTGCTATGTATAGTGGGTGGAATGAACACAGGAGGAGCAGAGACTTTTTTAATGAAAATATATAGAGAATTGCCACATGATAAATACCAGATGGACTTTTGTGTTACAAATGAAAAAGAAGGATTTTATGATAAAGAGATAGAAAAACTTGGAGGAAAAATAATTCATATTACTAAAAAAAGCAAAAATATAATAAAAAATTTTAAAGAAATAGAGGATATAGTAAAAATCGGCAAGTACAATAATGTGATTAGAATATCACAGCATTCGTTATCTGCTTTGGATTTATATGCAGCAAAAAGGGGAGGGGCTAGGAATTTAATATTCAGGTCTAGTAATTCGAATAGTTGTGGAAGTTGGTTGAATAGGATTATGCACAAAGTATTTAAAGTATTTGCAAAGAAAATACCAAATGTAAAAATAGCACCATCTGATGTTGCAGCAATTCATATGTTTGGGAGAAAAGATTATGAACAGGGTAAGGTGAAGATTTTAAATAATGGATTACCAATACAAAATTTTATGTATAACAGCAAAAAAAGGGATGAGATTAGAAAGAAATTGAAAATTGAAGATAAATTTGTTATAGGGCATATAGGACGATTTACTAAACAAAAAAATCATCAGTTTTTAATAGATGTTTTTAACGATTATTTAGCAATTAATGAAAATTCCTTATTATTATTGATAGGAGAGGGAGAGTTAAAGAAAAGCATAGAAAGATATATAGAAAAAAAGAAAATAAAAGATAAAGTGTTATTTTTAGGACTAATAGGGAATGCTTACGAAATGTATAATGCAATGGATTGTTTTGTTTTCCCATCATTATTCGAAGGTATGCCCAATACAGTTATAGAAGCTCAGACAAATGGATTGAATTGTATAATTAGTGATAAGATAACGACAAATGTAAAATTGACAAATAAAGTAGAATTTCTTCCTCTTGAAAATAGTAAGACATGGGCTAAAGAAATAAGAGTATCAATTAACAGAGAAAAGGATTATAGTATAATAAAAGAAAAAGGGTATGATATTAATGATGTGACTAAAGAATTTGTAAAATTGTGTTATAAATGAGAAGGGATATAAAAATGAAATCTAAATTAAAAATAAAAACTAATAATGTTTTATATGTAATAATATTATTATATTTTATAGCTATGTCAGCATATCAATTAGGAAAAGGATTTGATGCTATTTTTGTGAGAGCTACATTTGCTATTGCATTTATATTAACAATTTTATTAAGAAAAAAAATAATAGTATCTAATACATTTAAATGGGCCATAATATTTTGGGGATATTATATGAGTTCTTTTTTATGGGCAAAAAACTCAAATGATACTTTTTATTATATTACAAATTGTATTCAAATATTAGGTATAATAATTATGATACCATTAATAGCTAACAGTGAAGATAAAATAGATACTATTGTAAATATAATAATAATATCACTTATATATACGTCAATTTTATTGGTAATACGTACACCTAGCTATACATGGGGAACGGAGCGTATGGGAGAGATGATAGGATTAAATCCTAATGCATTAGGTTTAAGATTAACTATTCGGAAGTATTGCAACATTATATAAAATAAATATAATAGTCAAGAATCAAGAAATGAAATATCGAAAGACTAAAATCTTAATGTGCATATGTATATTTATCTTATTTGGAACAATTGCACTTTTTTCTGGATCTAAAAAAGCCTTATTAACATTAATATTGGGAACAATAACATTCGAAGTCTTAATCTCAAAAGGTTGGGATGCTTTGATAAAGATACTACTTATAGGAATTATGGGATATGCACTAATATGGTATATTTTTAATAACCCAATGTTATATTCTGTGTTGGGAAGACGAATTGAAAAAACAGTATTAACGATTTCTGGAACTGCAAGAGAAAACGATATAGATGGGAGTTATAGAGAAAGAAAATTCTATATGAAAGAGGCAATGCAACTTTTTTATAAATATCCAATATTAGGGTATGGTGGAAATAGTTTTGTTACTCTAATGAGAGATATTAATTATAAACATGTTGCATATAGTCATAATAATTTTACAGAGCTCCTAGCGACTCTAGGAATTGTAGGATTTATTCTTTATTACTATTATTGGGTAAAAATTATATATAAATTATCTAGAAAAATAATGAAAAACAAAGTAACTAATTCTAAGTATTATCTATTTTTTACAATATTGGTAATACTAATGATTTTAGATTATGGTAATGTAAGTTACATAAGTGAATTTAATGTAATATTTTTGTGTTTGGCGGAAAATGCTCTAAATATCCTGAATAAAGATGATAAAGCAGAAGAAAAACTTAAAAATTAAGGAAAATAATGAAATGAAAATAATATTAATGTATGATTGTCCTATAAAGAAATGTGATAAGCTATGATTATATGAAGAATTGAAAAAATATTGTACTGTGAGGGTAGTTGAAACAGGAATAAAGGTAACTTATTTTAAATTATCGAGGTGGGCACAAAAATTAAAATTAGGTAAAATTGCTACACGAATATTTATTCTGTTACAAAATTTGCGTGCATTGGTTATTTCCAAACGAGATGACATTCTAATTACATGGGGGCAACAACAAGGAATTAACTTAAATAATATATGTTGTAGATTACACATTAAAAGAAAAATTGTATCATTTGGATGCGTTTTAATAAAAGAGTGAAAAAATGTTTATTAAATGAAATGTTTATTCCTAATACAGAAAAAAGAAAAGGAAAATATGTTTTTGTAGGAGGAGTTAATAATAGAGATTGGGCAACTTTAATTTCTGTTTCAAAAGAGATGAAAGATATAAAATTTGTAATAGTTAGTGGAAAAAGTAATATAAGTTATCAAGGAGAATACGAAAATATTAAATTTTATGAAGAAATATCTTCTAAAAAATACTATAATCTAATGAAAAATGCATATATTACAGTTTGTCCACTAAAAGAAAATAAAGTGTCAGGATTGATAAATATTATAAAATCAATACAATATGGAATTCCATGTATTTCTACAAATTTATATGTAACTTCAAAATACTATGATAATATTTTAAGAGAAGAATTGTTATACGAATTATGTGACAAGGAAGAACTAAAAGAGAAAATACAACATATGTATGAAATTTCTAGCGAAGAATATATAAAAAAATGGAAATAGCACAAGCATATATTAAGTCGAATTTTTCACCACACAATAATGTAGAAAATTTATTGGGGGAATTGAAAAGAAGGAATTGGATTAACGATAATTGAATTTGAGCGAGGAGAAAAGCGAGAAATGTATAAAAAAATAAAAAAGTTTATAGAATACAAGGCGAAATCAGGAATACTTAATTGGTTGAATGATGAAAAGTATTTAAAGCTGATATATAAGTTAAATACAGGAAAGAATCTGAATCTTGAAAAAGTAGAAACGTTTAATGAAAAATTACAGTGGCTAAAGCTATACGATAGAAAAGATATATATACTACGATGGTGGACAAATACGAAGTAAAAAAATATGTTAAAAATATAATTGGTGAAGAATATATTATTCCAACAATTGGAGTATATAATAAATTTGAAGAAATAAGCTTTGATGAATTACCAAATCAATTTGTAATTAAATGCACACATGATTCTGGAAGTACGATTGTGTGTAAAGATAAAACATGTTTTGATATTGATAAAGCGAAGACAAAGATAAACAAAGCCTTAAAATATAATTATTTTTATCAATTAAGAGAATGGCCATATAAAAATGTGATACCTAGAATTATTATTGAAAAATATATGGAATTAGATAAAGAGGAAAAAATGATTGATTATAAATTTTTTTGCTTTAATGGTGAACCTAAGTTTATATATATTTCGCAAGGTTTAGAAAATCATAAAACAGCCAATATATCTTTTTTTGATATGGATTTTAATAGAGAAAAATTTGGAAGAAAAGATTATAAAGAATTTACCAAAGTACCAAAAAAACCTGTAAAATTTGCTAAAATGAAGGAACTGGCAAGAATACTAGCAAAAGAGACAAGTTTTTTAAGAGTGGATTTTTATGAAATAGATGAAAAAGTATATTTTAGTGAACTAACTTTTTTTCCTTGTGGTGGACTTTTGCCATTTGAACCAGAGAAATATGATAAAATATTAGGTGAATTATTACAATTACCAGAAAAAAGGATTAGAAATAATGAGAAGTAAAAAAGCAATAAAGAATATAATAGCATCATTAGGACAACAATTTGTAGCTATAATTTGCGGATTGATATTACCGAGAACAATCATAGGAGCATATGGCTCTAATGTAAATGGACTAGTATCTTCTATAACACAGTTTTTGGCATATATTACACTATTAGAATCGCGGAATAGGACCAGTAATAAAATCTTTGTTATACAAGCCAATAGTAAATAAAGATAAAAAAACAATAGAAAAAATCTTAAGATCTGCACAAAAGTTTTTTAACATAATAGCATATATTTTTATACTATATTTAATTATATTGTGTTTTATATATCCAGTTTTAGTAAATGATGAATTTTCGCAAGGTTATACAATATCTTTAATATTAATTATATCAATAAGTACATTTGCAGAATATTTTTTAGGCATGATATATAAATTATATTTGCAAGCAGAACAAAAGACTTATATAACAGCTAATATACAGATGATTACTACACTATTAAATACTGTATTTAGTATTATATTAATAAAGCTTGGGGCAAATATACAAATAGTAAAGTTAGTAAGTGCGTTTATATTTGTTTTAAGACCTATTGTTCAAAATATTTATGTAGTAAAAAAATATGGTATAAATTTAAAAAATGTGAATGAAAAATATGAATTAAAGCAAAAATGGGATGGGTTAGCACAGCATATTGCATCAGTAGTTCATGAAAATACGGATGTTACAGTATTAACGATATTTACAAATACCATAGAAGTTTCAGTATATACAGTGTATTTATTTGTAATAAAAGGAGTAAAAAATTTAATACAAGCATTTACAGGCGGAATAGATGCTTCTTTTGGAAATATGTATGCTAATGGAGAACAAGAGAATTTAAATAGAAGTTTTAAAATATATGAATTATTTTATTTTTCAATAATAACGATAATATTTAGTTGTACATTGGTATTAATAATACCATTTATACAAGTGTATACAAAAGGTATAACAGACGCAAACTATTGTAGACCGATATTTGCTTTTATAATAGTAATAGCAGAGTATATGTGGGCAATAAGATTACCATATAGTTCATTAATATTATCAGTTGGACATTTTAAAGAAACTAAAAAAGGTGCATGGGTAGAAGCTATTTTAAATATTTTAATTTCAATAATATTAGTACCATTATATGGAATGAATGGAGTGGCAATTGGAACGTTAATTGCTATGACAGTAAGAACTATAGAATTTATGTATCATTCATCTAGATATATATTAAAAAGAAATCAGATAAGTTCGTATATGCGCTTAGTAGTAGTAATTATAGAAACATCTATAATTGCTCTAATAATTAACTTTATAATAAGAGATGTAAATTTTAATGCGTATAGTATTTGGATTAAATATGCAATAATTTCAGGAATATTTGCATGTATAATAACGCTTGTTATAAATTGTTTATTATATAAGAAAGACACAAAAGGGGTAATAAAAATATTAAAAAATAATTTGAAAAAAGGAGCGAATTAGAAAGAAAACATTTTTATTTCAGAAATAAGATAATTATATGTAGTAACAAAAAAATAAAAGTGAAAGGGTAATATTTAAATGGAAGGTACAAATAAAGAACGATTATCAAATTTAGAATTATTGAGAATAATTAGTATGATATTAATAGTATCATCACATTATGTGATACATGCGTCAGAGTTTGTTGATGGCCTAATAGTAAATAAATATATATTAAATTTTATAGCTTTAGGTGGGAAGATAGGTGTAAATTGTTTTATTTTGATAACAGGATTCTTTTTAGTGAAATCTGAATTTAAACTAGATAAACTTATAAAATTGATAATTGAAGTATTTATGTATTCAATTTTTATGCTTGTAATTACAATGATATTTACGGACAGAAAAATAGGAATAATGGAGTTATTAAAATCCTTTTTACCAATTATATATTCTAATTATTGGTTTGTTACAAATTATATAGTATTATATGTACTATCGCCGTTTATTAATAGGCTAATAAAGAATCTAAATCAAGATGAATATATAAAACTAATTATAATATTATTTATTATATTGTCAGTTATTCCCACATTTATGGGAACAAATTTTGTATATAGTAATTTAATATGGTTTGTATTTTTATATTTGTTGGCAGGATATCTAAGGATATATTACAAATTCCATTTAAAAAAACAATCATATCTAATAATAGCTGTTGTGATGTATTTACTTATATTTATACTTTCAGAATTAATATTAGCAGTGTCACAATATATTCCTAGACTATCAGACAATACAAGATTTTTTTCTGACTTAAACAAAGTACCAGCGGTTATATGCTCAGCTTGTTTATTTTTATATTTTAAAGAGTCAAAGTTGAAATACAATAAATACATTAATAAGATTGCTTCAGCTACGTTTGCTATATATTTATTACATGACAATTATTTATTTAAAAAATACTTATGGAACAGCGTATTAATGAATTCTAATTATTATAATTCCAAATTCATGATATTGCACTATATTATTTCGGTTATTCTGATTTTCGTATTTGGAATAATTATAGAAGAAATAAGAAACTTTGTAATGAAAGAAACAATAGAAAAAGTAGTAGAAAGAGTTACTGATAAAATAGAATGTAGAGATAATCAAAAGAGAAAGAATAGAGAAGAAAGTATATAGAATACTTGGTGTTAAGATAGATTTTGGACACGAAAGCGTAGAGATGTTATAATAGTTTTATACGCTTAGGAAGGAGTGTTCAAAGTGGCAAAAAATAAGAGTTATGACGAAGAATTTAAAAAGATGATAGTTG
>Ga0209694_1002942_pt1 | contig 12378 bp, 12 predicted proteins | sample GluameincwithD2O_FD_187499 | JGI IMG/M metagenome (GOLD analysis project Ga0209694, IMG submission 187499) | Mouse cecum microbial communities from Vienna, Austria - Glucosamine amended microcosms incubated with D2O (SPAdes) (version 2) | ecosystem: Host-associated > Mammals > Digestive system >...
TTGAGCGGGCAAAGGCCCGGAGCAGGGTGGATTTGCTCAATCCGGCGCAGCGGCAGATCTGATCCAGATAAATCCGCTGGGTATAATGCTGCTCCATAAAGGCACAGGCTCTTTCAATTTCCTCCCGGCACTCCGGGACACAGTTCTCAAAGGGCTGGCCATATTGCTGGATTAGCAGAGAAATCAGGAGCAGCAGACTTTCCTCTTTGCCAAACTCATTGGAGCCTTTCATCACCAGCGCATGGAGCGGGCGCAAATAGCAGGTGACTTCTTCATCAAAAATCACGTTTTGGGAAAATCCAGGCAGTTCCCGCTTGCCGGTGACTTCCTCCGCCAAATCCAACATGACCTCCTTGGTGATGTTGAAGCCCCGATAATCCAGCGGATCGCCGTCACTTTGAACACAGGCGTGGTTATCACCTGGGTTGAACAGAAGAACATCGCCCCTTGTGATAGTGTACTCCTGGTTTTTGCAGGACAAGACACGTTCCCCGTCCTCCATGAAGCCAATCACATAGTATTCATGGAAATGGTTCGGAAAAGGCTGTACAATGCCCTCAAAACGGTAAGCCTCAATGTGTAGCTCGTCATCGTAGACCACCGTTCGCACTTCTTTTTTCATGCGGTGTACCTCCTTGTCCGTCCCATTACAACAGCCAGGGATTATATTGGCTTGTAAAATATCTTCATTTTTTCGTATGGTAGAGGAAACGGCGCGGGGATAGGTCAACTCATCCTCGCGCCGTTTTGTCAAAAATCAGAACCACATAGCTTGTTCATCTCTAAATTTTGGAACCGGCCCGTCCTGATACGGGTCATAGCGCTGCTCATTGCAACCAAACTCCTGCAAAAAGCAAATCATATCCTCCGCCCTCCACTTCACAAGGGTCATTCCATCAAAAGCCTCCACCCTGCTGTCATCCATCGTATTCTTAAAATACCACTCAACGATAGTCTGATCCTCTTTGTGGAAATACTGTTTGATGTCCCACTGGAGAACGGTTCCGCGTGTATTCCATTCCTCAAACCAGTGTTTTACTTTTGCAGCACCCTGATACTGCGGCCCCCAGCTTTCGATGTAAAGAGCATCAGCAGAAAATATATCCTCTATCCGAGGTCTTTCTTTTGCAACCACATATCAGACCACAGTCTGATGATCTTTTCCCGTTTATCCATACTGTCCTCCTATACCCGCTGCCAGAGTAGCACATTGTCCTCAAATATCGTGTTTAATTTGCCGCTGTCCTTCAGCCACGCCAGGTAGGAGCGGACGGTGTTGCTCACCAAAACGTATTGCTCAAAGTTCATTGTCAACCCGTAGTCTGTAAACAGTTTTTGCAGGATCACTTCAAAGCAAAGCGGCTCCTGGCAGATGCCGGTGATCTTGTCCGCAATCTCCAGCACCTTGTCGATGTTGTACTGAGCGAGGTCTGCTATGTCCTCGGAGGCGGTAGCGTGGGCCGGGACAAACATTTTTGCCCACAGAGATTTGACCATTTCCAGCGTTTTCAGATAGGCGGCAACATCATAGATGAAGACGATTTGATACTTGTCCAGCGTTTCCCGACTGGACAGGCAATCCGCCAGATAGACCACATCGTCCGGCGTCCGAAATCCAACCATATCAAAGAAATGCCCCGGCAGGGGGATGATCTCAAAGCCATCTGGCAGGCACTCCTTCGTCAACTCCTGGGCGTCGCTCTCTTGGGCCATGAGGAATTTATGCCGCAGCTCCTTACACGGGTAGCCGCCATACAAAAAGGACGGCTCCAGAATGGGGTGGCGGGTAAAAAGGCACAGTCGATTCCCGGAGCATAGATTTTGCACCCGGTCTGGCCCTGCAAATACCTGTTGCCGCCGATGTGGTCAGCGTTGGAGTGGGTGTTGTAGATAGCGGTGAGCCGCCAGCCGTTGGCATCCAGAAGCTGCCTCACCTTACGCCCTGCGTCCTTATCGTTGCCGCTGTCGATCAGGCAAACCTCCTGGCCGTCCAGCCGCACCAACCCGATCTTCGCCGGACTTTGGATGTAATAGCTTCGTTCCGAAACTTGGATTAGTTCGTACATGATGATAACTCTCCCTTCTCCTTTTTTGCTGTCGCTCTATCACGATTCATATCTAAGCTCCACCAAGACAACTTCTGGACGATTATTGAAGCGGAATGGTATAATGTTGTTTCCAATGCCTCGGCTGACAACCATATTGGTGTTGGCATCCGTATATAGACCAGCGTCATACTTGGGGAAAAGACCTTGATTGGGAGCAACCAGACCGCCTATAAATGGCAGACGAAACTGGCCGCCATGGGCGTGTCCGCTGAACACTAAATCAACACCGCAGTTTATATAGGTTTCAAACAGCTCTGGTCTATGTGAGAGCAGACTGGTGCAGTCGTTTTCACTTTCCAGCAAGTCATTTAATTTAGTGCTAACCATGGCGGGGGTTTCATCAAACACATCATTTCTGATTGCGAAATTCGGGTCAGAAAGGCCGATGAGCGTTACCGTGCTACCGTTATTCTCAAGCTGTACTGCCTTGTCCTCAAGGACGATCACACCAACCGATTTAAGCCCCTCTTTCGGTTTATCATACTGCGATAAGGCAGCTTCATGATTGCCAGTCACATAGTAAATTGGAGCGATTTGGACAGCGTTTTTTACAAAGTCGAGCACAGTGTCCATGTTGGTGTGGTTCATGTCTATTAAATCGCCGGTTATTACGATGATGTTCGGTGTGTTTTCGGAAATTGTCTGCAACAGTTTTATATTTCCAGCTCCAAATTCTGCATTGTGCAAATCTGACACTTGTGCGATCCTATATACAGAAAATCCGGCAGGTATTCGGTCACTGGAAACACTAATGGTGTTTTCCCATGCTGTCTATATAATCAGCGCAAGCAGCACAGTTAGCACGCAGAGCAGAACAAATCGTCTTTTTGTTTTCCGTGCTTTCATAGCTGTTTTAATTCCTCCAAAATGTTAGTGACTTGGATAGAAAATCGTGTTATAGCATACATCGAAGAGCCGGGAAAGTCAATCCAGCAAAGGCGGCGGTTAGTATCTTTTCTCTTATGATATACTCTTTAAGAAGCCTTTTGCCGTCCAGTCACGCTCTCAAACTGTCCAGTCACGTCAACCGGCTTTATCCCAGCGGCCATTTGAACGAATAAACACATAGAGGAATATCAACATGATAAAAATAGCGATTTGTGATGATGAAGCCAATATCCGTGCCTATCTCATTTCACTGATCCGGGCGCAGTCCTGCCCCTGTGAGATCGTGGAGTACGCTTCTGCCGGTGACTGCCTTGCAGATAACCGGGAAATTGACGTGCTCTTTCTGGATATAGAGCTGACCACCGACCGCTCCGGCCTGGATGGTATGGCCCTGGCCGGTCAGATCAGGGAGCGTACAACCGGGACACAGCCGGTCATTATCTTTGTGACCGGCTATGAGCGGTATGTATTCGATGCCTTTGACGTGGGGGCGTTCCAATACCTGCTGAAGCCGGTGGACGAGGAAAAGTTTGCCCAGGTCTTTGCCCGCGCCGTGGAGCAGATCGCGGCCAACCGGGAAAACCCGCAGAAAGGCCGTGTGCTGACGCTCCAATCCGCCAACATCAGCAAAACCGTACCGCTGGACAGCATCTACTACATCGAAAGCAGCAATCATAAGGTCGAGTTGCATTTGAAGAATGGCGAATTTGCCTGCTATGCAAAAATCGGAGATTTGGAGCTGGAACTGCAAGATCAGTTTTTCCGCATCCACAAGGGCTATTTGGTCAACCTCTCCTATGTGGCCGGGTACAGCAAAAGGTCAGTAACACTGACAAATGGGGAGTGGCTTTTGCTCTCAAAGTATAAGTACCAAGACTTTGTTAAAGCGTATCTCCATTTCTTGAAAAAAGGAGCGGGCCTATGAGTGAAACAGGATTCCGCATTTTCAACAGTGCTTTTTCTGCTGGGGCAGAATTGACCTACGCAGTCCTGCTCACCGCCTTTTTCAAGCCATTTATCCCCTCCCAGGGCCGGAAGTGGCGAAAGCTGCTCCTTGTATTTTCCGTCTACATCCTGTTTGAGATCGTCTGCAACCGGGCCGCGCTCCCGCAAGGTTCTTTCGGGCTGATTTTGACGGCGCTGCTGCTGGCGGTATCAAAGTGGATTGACTTGGAAAAGCCCTTTGTATTCATCCTGACGCTGCTCTATTTCAACGCCAGAATTTCCAGCGGCCTGATGGTGCAAAGTCTGTACTTCATTGTGGAACGGTCGCTGCCCTTCCAACCGGAACCGCCGGAGGCGATCTTTCTTCGGGCCGTTTTTCTGGTTATGCTGTTCCTGGTGTCTCATGCCGCTATGCTGGCTGTCATGCTCTACGCCCTTCAACGTCAAATACGGAAACGGCGCATAACGCTCCACCGGCGGGAGCTGTGCTATATCAGCTTGGTGCCAACAGCGGGGATCTTGTTCGGACAGGTAATCTCCCGGCTGCTGATCGAGTTCAAGGACGGCACTCTGCTCCAGCTCTATGAGCGTCACCCGGCATTTCTGGCGGTGATTCCGGTGCTGGCCCTGCTGTTCTACGCTGGGGCCTACCTAACCATCACCTTTCAACAAGGTATGGCGGCGCTCCGGGAGGAACAGGCCACCCACTACATGGAGTACCAGCAGACACAGGCGATCCGGGCGCGTATCCATGAGGCGGAACAGTTCTATACCCGCATCCGTCAACTGAAACATGAAATGCGGGGTCACATGACCAACATCAAGGCGCTGGCCGGTCGGGGCGAGTACGCCAGTCTGGAGGACTATATTGCCCGAATGGACGAGAGTATCAACGACTTTGAATTGACGCTCCAGACAGGAAACCCGGTCACGGATGTGATCGTCAACGATACACGACGGCGGAGCCTTGATTTGGGCATCCGCTTTCAAATGAATTTCCATTACCCGGAGCCGGGGGCCTATGACGCCTTTAACGTGGGTATCATCCTGCAAAATCTTCTGCAAAATGCGTTGGAGGCTTGCGAGAAGGTCAGCGAGGGTGAGCGGTTTATTATACTGACCGGAAAGAGAAAAGGGCGTTTCTTTCTGCTCGAGGTCAAAAACTCTTTTGCGGGCGAGGTGGTATTCGGACAGGACGGTTTGCCTGTCACAACGAAAAAAGAGGATGTTCCCATGCACGGCATCGGCCTGTCCAACGTGCGCCGGGAGGCGGAGAAGTATATGGGAGAATTGGAGCTGAAAGCGGATCAGCAGATATTCTCCGCAACGGTTTTATTGCAGGAAAGGAGCAGCTTATGAGCAGTATCATCCAACCGAATTATGGGACAAGAGCATATAGTACCCCCACAAAGGCCCGTGAGACAAAACAGACCGGGACACAGGGCAACAGCTTCATGGATATGGCGGCGCAGGCCAGCCGGGGCAGGATGGACACACTGACCACCGGCATGAGCAGCCTCATGGGTATGGCGGGTTTGCCCACCAGCCTGATGATGGATTTGTCGGTGCGGGCTACCGGGCAGGTTCAGGCAGGGAATGTGGAGGCAACAGAAGCAACGGAGACTCCTTCTCTGGAAACCATGCTGAAGGCCAAATATCCCAACATCTATTATCACGTCTTTGACGCCAGCAGCGGCTATTGGAGAACAAGAAACGACTATCCCCATTATCTGTTGTACCAGGACGGGGACAAGGCAAAGGAAACGCTAGAGAATTGGCAGCCAACCGGGGCCAATCCCTTCTACGGTTCCATAGATGGCAGATTTACTGCTCCGAAAGAGATTCACGCCCTGGGCAACGTCCCGCCTGGGAGTAAGGCTGTGGTCATCCATCCCAAGGTACAGGAGCGCATGGAGCAAGACCCGGCCTACACCCAGGAGATTTTTGCGAAGATCGACACATGGTTTGCCTTTGACGTGGCACGAAACGAGGCCATCATGCCGGGGAGTACATGGGATATGTCCCAGGCCGTTGCCATCGGAGAGGACGGTAATATTTGTAATGCCTGTTCTTCCAGTGCGGGCGGGGATATCACCTACTCCAAGAGCGGTTCTGACGATGAAGAAAACTGGTGGGATTTGCGTATGGCCCGCCACGCGGACTTTATGAAGCTGGCGGTGGAAAAGCAGATTGAGCGCCGCATACAGGCCTCTCAAATGGCCTCGTCCGCCGCAGCCAAGTCCCAGCTTGCCGCTATGTTGACGGGAGGAAATCTGCGGGAAATTTTCGGCAGCGAGATTGCCCGTATTCCCACCGAAACCGTTCTGGCGATCACGCAGGCCCTGGTTTGGGGCGGCGGAGCAATTTTCTGATTATCACTCTCAAAATAAAGCGGAAGGACAAGGCTCGGCTGGGCCTTGTCCTTCTATTTACATAGCCAACATTTTTTTACATTCCAGGTATCCATATCCGCCGACATAGACTGTATCAATGGTACTGTCATGCTGCGTGGTATTCACAATAAGCCGTGAAGCAGAACCGAGGTTAAATCCCTGCTCAAAAACATATTGGGACTGTTGCTTATAGTGCTTAAAAAGATAGCAGGCTAAAGCACAGTTTGATGTTCCAGTAGCAGATTCTTCATCAATCCCATACAGTGGGGCAAAGTTTCTACATATCGCTATTGTATCAGTATTGTTTGTCAGGGCAAACGCATGAATGCCGACAACATCCAGCTTGCGGCACAGATTCGCCATATTTATAAATTGGGGGTTCAGCTTTTCCAAGTGACCTTTGGAGATCACAGGAAGCATAATATCTTTCAATCCAGGTGAAACGATCTGAATGGGCAGAGCGGTGTCAATAAATCTGTCCTCAAAACATTCGCAAAAAATATCTGGCTTTACTGTTTCAAAATAGACGGGACAATTCTGCTCCATAAATATCATCCCATCCTTTTCTATTTGAATATTAAATGTTCCTGCTTTTGTCTCAATCGTATAAGCATCTTTATCCAGCTTACCTAATGAATGAAGGAGCGAAAAGGTTGCTATTGTAGCATGGCCGCATAAAGGAACTTCTTCCGTTGGTGTAAAGTATCGTATTTTGAAGTCTGCAATATTTGATTTTATTAAAAATGCAGTTTCAGAATATCCCAAATTTTTCGCTATTGCAGCCATATCCGCAGGCATTAGACTGCGACAGTCCAAGACTACACCCGCTTTGTTTCCTCCGTGCCTTCCTTTGCTGAAGGCGCTAACAACATAGACCTCAACCATAGTAATTCTCCGTTCAAATAATCATATCCGAAAATGTATCAGCCATCCGCCCAACAAAGTTCCATTGGCGCTCCATGTAAGACTTTAGCTGCTGGGTGTCTCGCTGGTAGTCTGCATAAATCATATCCAAAGCGTCAAAGTGATTTGCTACGGCCTGGGCCACGCAGTAACCGCTCTCCATCTTGGCAGAAATCCCCTCGCCCATCGGATTGAGAAAACCGGCGATCTCACCGGCGAACAGCACCCGGCCCTGTCCATAGGTGACGGGGCAACCGGGCCGGATATGAGGCATCAGCCACTTTTCTGCCTTGACCTGCTGCTCGATCTGCAAGCCGTGATGTGTTTCCATGTAAAAGATAAACCGCTGATAGAACTGCTCAATTCTGCTGGTGTCCTTGACCGAAACTCCCAGCACCAGCATTTCATTCTTCACGTTGAACCATGCATCATACTCGGACAGCTCTGGCAGTAAGTAGGCGTAAAAGTAGTGCGGGTCTAACTGAATCGTTCCCCGGTTGAAGGTCTGAAAAGTTGTGATGAAATCCCGGCTGTTTCCGAGTATCTGCCGCTTTAGTACACAAGTGACGCCTTCGCAGTCAATGACGTATCTGGCCTGCTCTGTGCAGGATGATTCTCCCCGCAGCGTGACGGAGATTGAACCGGGCTGTTCCTCACAGGAGATGGCGCTGGTGCCGTCCCGGACTTCCGCGCCGGATGCTGCCGCCTGCTCCGTCAGCCAGTTATCAAAGAAACTGCGCCAGATGTTCGACACGCCCTGTTCAAAACGAAACTCTCGGCCCTTATCATCCGTGAAGATCATGCCACGATTTTCCACCGGGGTATACGTTGCGGACAGCGGCACATCCTGTCCATAGTAGCGCCGTACCAAATCTATTGACTTCTGGATCAGGACGCCGGAGCATGATTTATGACGGGGAAGTTTGTGCCGTTCTACCAGCAGGATGTGAAGCCCTTTGTCAGCCAGTACCTTTGCGGCGGTACTTCCGGCAGGGCCAGCACCAACAACAATTACATCGTACATTTGCAAAACCCCATTTTCCAAATCTAATTCATAGTATAGTCCTACATCCCCCGATGCAAGGCAAAGATCAAACTCCGCAGGGGGAAGTGGAGGTTCAGAGAACCGAACATCTCGCAAACGTAGGTTATAGGAATAAAATTATTATCGGAACAAATTGCTGAACCCCTTGCAATTACAGGAAAAGGGCGGCAAAATGTTCCGATAAAAATTTGCTCATATGAGGAGTGTGCGCGCGTCCAGAAATTTCAGATTCGGAAAAAATTCCTATAAAAATTGACAATGTATGGACTGTCTAGTATGCTATTGGAGACAGAAATATTTTTGGCATGGTGGGATTTTCAGTCAACAACGATAGTACCTGAGGGGGCAACTGTTATTATTGGCAGATATGTTGACAGATGTCATTTATGCTAACGTAGTTGATAAGTATTCCGAAGTTTTTACCATGCATTTTCTGTCAGATAGGAAAAATTCCAAAGGAAGTATAAAAAGGTGAGGTGTATCCGCAATGAAGTAATGACAGTGCGTGAGGTGAGACTTTCATGGGAAATATTTAAACGGTTTGAGAGCATTATATTGAGACTACAACTCCAACCAATAAGAGTACGTACTAATTTAGTCCCCAAAGCTAGTGGCAAGGTCATTCTATGAGACTTTGTATTGATAGGAGTAATACTCATGCCATATATTAAACAGTTTAGCATTGATAGTTTAGGAAACTATATTGATGTAATCGTCGCTATACGTGAGAGGCAGACTAATGATGGAAAAGTTCCTTTCCAGTGGTATCGTGGCCATGGAGATAAAAGTTGGGAGTTGGTTCCAAAGATTCAGCGAGGATTCAGTGGAGAGGCCGAAGCCCTTTTTCGAAAGGAGCGCGTTTACACCAATGACTTCCAAGCAAAAGCAAAAATGTTTTATGATGCGGCTCCCCCTCTTAATGATTTTTGCAGTTGGCTTACACTCATGCAGCATTACGGTTTACCTACAAGAATTTTAGATTGGTCTCGTTCTCCACTGATTGCGCTATTTTTTGCACTTTCTGAGCCAGATACAAAAGATAAGGATGCTTGCATCTGGATATTGAACCCTGGCAAACTGAACGGCTCTCAAGAGATCGAGCATGATAGTCAAGTTGGCGGCAAAAAGTATAAGAACGTTTTTATTTACAGTACTGCACATAAGGTCATTCAGACCATGGTTTACTCAGCATTTCGTCGATGGGCGGTGAGTGACAAATCTGATGAAATCACTCCGGAAGATAAGAAGTTTGATTATCACTACCAATCACTATTAGGGAAAATAGCAGCGTGTTATCCCACAGAAGCCGATGCTCGGGTTTACAATCAACAAGCCGCATTTACAGTACATAATTCGAGCAAAAAACTGACCGATATTTGTGATGAATCAACCCTGCAAGGATTGATTGTTCCCAAAGAAACGAAACCGCGTTTATTATACGAATTGGAATTGTGCGGCATTACAGAAAGTTATGTATATCCTGATCTGGAGCATTTAGCTATTGAGATAAAAAGGATTTTCCCATAATTATTCTGCGTTGTTTTCTTTTTCAGTAAATCGGGAAAAGAAGGTGTTCCCGGTGCTTCCAAAATCAGATATTATTCCAAGCTAAATTCCGCAAGGTATACTGTGACAGACGAAGAAACCCTCAAAAAATTGACTGGGTTGAAATAGCTGTATTTTTATAGGAACTTTTTCCAAATCTGAAATTCCTGGACGCGCACACGCTCCTTATATGAGCAAATTTTTATCGGAACATTTTGCCGCCCTTTTCCTGTAATTGCAAGGGATTCAGCAATTTGTTCCGATAATAATTTTATTCCTATAATAGTACCCTATAAAAAATGATGACCAGCTCAGAGTGTTTTGGAAAAGTAAGGTGTCCTGTATATTGGACACCTTATTTTTATTCTTGTAAGTCGAACAAATGTATTGTATAATATATTCAATCTTTCCGAATCTTGGCTAAGTGGACAGAGATATATGAGCGAGACCGGGTCGCGCCATGTACTGTAAGGAGGTGGATACATGAGCTATTTGTCCCGAAATGACCTTGAATCAATCGCGATCCGTGTTATCAATGACTATAAGCGTCTGCCCCGATTTCAGGGGCAGGCCATAGCTCATATAGACACAGAAATATTAGCCTGCGAGCTATGCGGGTTGCGATTGGACGATCACTTTCATCTTTCCAGAGACGGTATGACCCTGGGAATAACTTCAGACGGTAAAGCGGATATCCTGGTCTATGGCAAGGACAGGGAGCCAACTATATTTTTTCTTGACGGAGCAACCATTTTGGTAGAAAGAAATTTGAGGAACGATCCAGTTCAAAAAGGCCGGTACAACTTCACCCTGGCCCATGAAACTTCACATCAGATTTTGTCCCGCCTTTTTCCTGAATCCAAAAGGGGTGCCCGGAATCGGGTAGTCTACAATCGGGGACAAGTTCCGCGGTATCCGATACAGGATTGGAGCGAGTGGCAGGCAGACTGTCTTGCCTCAGCACTCTTGCTTCCGGCAGATTTGGTTTTGGCTGTACTCCAACGATTTGGTTTTGAATCTGGTATACCTATTTTAAACAAAGTTTTCTATCCAGAAGAGTATGAAAAATTTTGTAAGATAGCTCAATCCCTTGGGGCCTCAAAGCAGGCGTTGGTTATCCGCCTGAAACGCCTCGGCCTGTTAGGAAAGGAATACCTCAGTGACCCTTACGCCTTGGTGCGTGTTGAGAAAGAGGAGGATGAAGAATAATGGTTCAACCAATCAGCGTAGCCGTATATTGCCCCAAGTGCGGATGGCGCATTTTGAATAAGATGTCCCCAACCTCGGGAGAAATTTAGGTAAAATGTCCCCGATGCCGTAAAGAAGTGAGGCTTAACCTCTCTCTCAGGCGAGCCGCCATTTATCGGAGGCAAGCAGATAACAGGCAATACGCAAGGATGTGACAGTAGAATACACCGATAGCTCCGTGCAACGGGTTGATGAGCATTAGCTCACCTATCTCCAAATAGCCGGGCATCAGGACTTTCAGGGATTGAGATAATCCTATGAAGTCCTGATGCCTAGTTTTTTGTTGCCACTCCAGAAATGGAGTAAGAAATGAACCTGTTTGCATGGCAGGCAGCAATCTGTCGTTACCCGTGATCTCCGGATTTTTGGTCCTCAAAAATCCAAAAATCAAAGGAGATCACAAAATGGAAAAGAAATTCTACATATGGAAAGACCCTTCTTGTAATGGGGGAGATATAGAGTGGCTAAGACTTACCGGAGAGGAATTTTTCGCCATGTTGAAACGGGCTGAGAATAAAAGTCGCTGCTTTATCCGTCTGTGCGATGACATAACCATGGAGGCTGATGTCATCTTTATTGAGGCTACCCGAGAGCAATATCTTGACTGGCGGAAAGAGCAGAACGCCAAAAACTATTTAAGACAGCAGCAGGCAGGGACTGTGACATTATCCCTAGATATCGAACCCCAGGAATCCGACTTTACCTCGCTTTATGAGGCGATAGCGGATAGACGGACAGACGTGGAACAAACTGTGCTGTCTTTGCTGGCACATGAAACTCTGAAAAGTGCCCTGAAATCTTTGGACAATACTGAGATGAGCCTTTTGTCTGAAATCTATGTAAGATGCAGGCCAGCCGCTGAGATTGCGAGAGAGCAAGGTGTCCATCGTTCCACAGTAATACGACAGGTATCCGGTATCTTGAAAAAGCTAAAAAAATATTTTTGAAAAATTTACGTAACAAATCCACTTTTAGTCAGCAATGTAGGGTGTGAGGCCAAATAGAGCCCACTTGCTCCTTGAAAACCGAATGCCCATTCGTCAAGTACATCAGTTCCGATGTGCGAAAGCATGAGCCACCACAGAAAGGTACGCGAAGAAGCCCGAAATGTTTGGAAACAACGACCCGCTGAAAAAGCTGTTGATTCTCCAAGCAATCGGGCCGAGCGAGAACCCCCTCTGTAAGTGCCGGGTTGCTCCCGGCATGGCGATGACAGTCGGAATGATAATGGTACTCCCGCCCAGCCACAGCCCTGCTATGCAGGATCACGCAATGGGGGCGGCTCTGTCAGAACGGCAGTTGG
>Ga0209694_1002943_pt1 | contig 12377 bp, 9 predicted proteins | sample GluameincwithD2O_FD_187499 | JGI IMG/M metagenome (GOLD analysis project Ga0209694, IMG submission 187499) | Mouse cecum microbial communities from Vienna, Austria - Glucosamine amended microcosms incubated with D2O (SPAdes) (version 2) | ecosystem: Host-associated > Mammals > Digestive system >...
GGATGACCGCTTTCTCAAAAGCGAGTGCAAAGTTACACCCTTTGTCCGTAACCGCCAAATTTTTTCGCCACTTTTTTCAATCAAAATCCCAAACAAATCCGCAATCGCCTGGGAATCAACACCTGCAAAACACAAAAAAAATCAAGGTCGCCATCCAATGACAACGACCTTGAAAAAAAACGGTATATAAAATAAAGTACTATTACATGACTCCGCGCTCACGAAGACGAAGCTGCCAAGCCCATGCCGAACGCATTGTGTCCTCAATCGGAGTTTCAGCTTTCCAGCCAAGAACCTCATTTGCATAGGCGGGATTAGCCCACACCTGCTCAATGTCACCGGCACGACGGGGAGCGATCTTATAAGGAACCTTTACGCCCGTAGCACGTTCAAAAGCATTGATGAGCTCCATAACCGACAGGCCGTTGCCGGTTCCGAGGTTGAATATCTCAATCTTTTCGGGGCTCTTGTCCTCAAGCATACGCTCTACAGCGATGACATGAGCACGCGCAAGGTCTACAACATCGATGAAGTCACGGATGCAATAACCGTCGCGGGTATTGTAGTCATTGCCGAATACGCTAAGCTCCTTGCGCACGCCAATGGCGGTCTGAGTCAAATAAGGGATGAGATTCTGGGGAACTCCGTTAGGCAATTCGCCGATTTCGGCGCTCGGATGAGCTCCAACCGGATTGAAGTAACGAAGTATGATGCTCTTGAAAGGCGCTCCGGCGTTGATTACATCAGTTATAATCTCCTCCGAAATCTGCTTTGTGTTGCCGTAAGGCGAAGTGGCCTTCTTGATGGGAGCGGCTTCGGTCACGGGATTAACATCAGGCTCGCCGTACACTGTACATGACGAAGAGAATACAATGCCCTTTACGCCACGCTCACCCATAAGGTCGAGCAGATTCATGAGCGTGTTAAGATTGTTGCGATAGTAGAGAATAGGCTTCTGCATGGATTCGCCCACGGCCTTGCTTGCAGCAAAATTGATTATTCCCTTGATTCCGGGATACTTGTCAAACAGAGCTGTGAGAGCGGCCATGTCGGTGCAATCAGCCTCAACAAACTCAGGGCGGATGCCGGTAATACGCTCAATCCCGTCAAGGACCTCCTTGTTGGAGTTTGACAGATTATCCACTATAACTACAGGATAGCCCGCTTTCTGGAGCTCAACTACGGTGTGCGAACCGATGTATCCGGTTCCACCCGTAACCAAAATCATATCCTTCTTCATGACTGTGATAGGTATATTATAAAATTGTATAAGTTAATGTCTACATGGTTTATTATTTGGATCGATGCAAAATTAAGAAAATTTCTTATTCACACCAACATTTATCACCCTCATTATACATTGGCGACAATCAAATTCCAATTCGAGGCAAGAGCCGCCGTTACGCAGCGTCAACGGCGAAGGCATTCGCGACTCACCATTGTCACGCAGGCAGCATCCGAGCTCCCTGCGCAGACAATAACGCGTAGTCATGACAACGCGACGGCCGGGCTTTGACTTCCCCACCTCCAACGCCTGCTCGCCCAACTTTGCACCGTGCTGCTCATAGAAGTCACGCGCCTTGTCGTTGCCCACATTATCATGATAGGAGAGCACTCCGTTGCCGGGGAACTTCGCATCAGGAATCTCATCGCGCCTTCGGTCGACCTCGTATCGAATTCGATTGGCCGAATCGAGCATCGAAATCGCACGGCGGCGCAGCTCGGCCAATTTTGACACGGGGACAAACAGATCACCGAGCAAGTCGTCAAGCCCTTTCAATACATATATAGTACCGCCCAACTTTCCGAGTGCATTGCGACGCGCCGCCTCCTGGGGAGTGTTGGCGGGCTGCATCTCATCCATGTCGAGCGTCACAGCGACACCGTTGCCTCGCTCGTCGTCCACCTTCAGCACTATGCCGCGTGACGAGCGGCTCAACGCCATCGTCACCCCGATACTGCGCGTGGCACTGTCACGGGAAAGCACATCATCAAAAGCCTTGTCGCTGTTGCGATACAGCACCGTGCCGGGAGTGACATCAACTTTCGACGCCGGAAACAGCCTCTCGCCCTCGGCACGGTTAAGCCGGAACCCAACAAAGCTGTTGCGCGAATCAAAATACCCTAATCCGTCACCATTGCTCAACGCGCAATCAAGCGACGCAATCAGACATCCGGGTTTAACCGCCTTGACAACACCAACACGCTCACCCTGCGACTTTGGAGTATAGATTGAGGCAATTGACAGCCGGGAATTGGCTCCGTCGATGAAGTAACGCGTGAATCCACGGTTGAAACTCTTGTCGAGCTGAGGGGCAAAAGAGTGACGCACCTCACCCACGGAACTTCTGACATATTTTCCGCCGGATGACGCAATCACCTCGTTAAGCTTTCTGTGATAATAGGCCACTACATTTTTCACATAGGACGCATCCTTCAGCCTACCCTCTATCTTAAACGACGAAACGCCCGCATCAAGCATACTCTCGATTCGGTCGCTCAGATTAAGGTCACGCAGCGAAAGCAGATGCTGTCCGCGGCGACGACAATTTCCGGCTCCGTCATACAGGTCAAAAGGCAAACGACATATCTGGGCGCACTCCCCCCTGTTGGCGCTGCGCCCTTTTAGCGAATAGCTCGCCTGACAGTCGCCGCTGTAGCTCACACAAAGAGCCCCGTGTACAAACGACTCCAACGGCACATCGACAGCCTCATGGACCGCACGTATTTCATCGAGCGACATCTCGCGAGGCAGCACAATTTGGGAAAATCCCACATCCTGCAGGAACCGAGCCTTTTCAGGAGTGCGGGTGTCGCACTGCGTACTTGCATGCAAAGCAATCGGAGGCAAATCGAGCCTCAGCACGGCCATGTCCTGCACAATCACGGCATCGACACCTATACGATATAAATCCTTAATGAGATTCTCCACACGATGAAGCTCATCATTATATATAATAGTATTGACCGTCACGTAGACCTTGGCAAGGAAAGAGTGGGCAAAGTTGACCACCTTAGCTATATCCTCAACCGAATTGCCGGCAGCCGCACGAGCCCCGAACGCATCGGCACCCATGTACACTGCATCGGCTCCATGCTTTATCGCCTCAATTGCTATATCGGAATTACGGGCGGGTGCAAGAAGTTCTATCTTGCGCAATGGCTTATAAGTCGTCATCTGGATTCAATGTTTTGCCCACAAAGATACAAATAAGCTGAGAGCAAAAAGCAAAATTTATTTTGTTTTTGCCAAGCGTGAGCAGGCCGGGCTTCCGTAAAGGCATAAAAAAAATTACCCGTCATCACGACGAATAATCTTTTTACCTTAAATCTAATACCATGAAAAACTATTGCAAAGATATGCATTTTTCTATTATAAATAACATATCATATACATAAAATATTCGCCTCGTTAACACAAATTAACCATATATTCATTAAAGGGGATATGTGTCAAATGCATAAAGCACGGTCGACAAATAACGCTCGCCGGTATCGGGCAGTAACGCTACAATCGTTTTCCCGCTGTATTCAGGCTTTTTAGCAAGCTTAAGCGCGGCACTGAAAGCGGCACCCGACGAGATACCCGCCAACAATCCCTCATGCTGCGCCAAAATGCGCGAGCCGCGTATCGCATCGTCATCCGACACCGCCATTACGCGGTCAACCACTTCGGCATCATAATTCTCGGGGATGAATCCCGCTCCGATTCCTTGAATCTTATGCGGTCCCGGCTTACCGCCCTCAAGCACAGGCGAACCCTCAGGCTCAACGGCCACCACCTCGATGTCACGGTTATGCTTTTTAAGACCTCGTCCGGTTCCGCTTACGGTTCCACCCGTACCTACGGCAGAAACAAACACATCCACCTTGCCATCGGTGTCACGCCAAATCTCCTCGGCGGTAGTATTCTCGTGAGAAGCAGGATTGGCCTTATTGTCAAACTGTTGCAATATAACCGAACCGGGATTCTCATTTTTCAACTCCATCGCCTTACGTATTGCACCCGACATGCCCTCGGCTCCGGGAGTCAACACGATGGACGCGCCCAATGCCTTGAGCAGATTGCGTCGCTCGACGCTCATCGTGTCGGGCATCGTCAGCACCAGTTTGTACCCCTTCAGCGAAGCGACCCAGGCAAGTCCTATTCCGGTATTTCCGCTTGTAGGTTCTATAATCAACACCCCGGGAGTCAGCACTCCCCTCTTCTCGGCATCCTCGATCATGTAGTAAGCGGCACGGTCCTTAACGCTGCCACCGGGATTGAACGCCTCCACCTTAACGAGCAGACGCGCCTTCAACGCCTCTTCGCGCTCGATGTTGCTCAACTCAAGCAAAGGGGTGTTACCTATCAATTCAATAAGACTTTTGTAGATTCTTTCCATATAGAATATTTAAGTTAAATAAAGATGAATAGATTATTTATGCAAACTAATATGATTTTTCACTAATAAACAAATCCAAAAGCGAAAAATTGCGACCGCCGGCAGATGTTTTATGCCAAAACACTTTTTTATTGCGTTATTTCTTTTAACTTTGTAGTCATTATATACCTAAATAAATACATTGTAATTACGGATAATCAAAATTTACTTAGCCATGAATGTAGTTGACCGATTTTTGCAATACGTAAAGTTTGACACTCAAAGTGACGAACTTACCAACCTTTGGCCCTCGACTCCGGGGCAGATGATATTCGCCCAACATCTTGAGAAGGAACTTCAGGCAATGGGGCTCAAGGAGATATCACTGGACGAAAACGGATACCTTATGGCATCCCTTCCGGCCAACACCGACAAGCCCATTCCCACTATAGGCTTCATCGCACACCTTGACACATCGCCCGACATGTCGGGCCGTCATGTGACACCACGCATTGTCACGCAGTACAAGGGCGGCAACATAGTTCTCAACGAAGAGAAAAACATCGTGTTGTCACCGCGCGAATTTCCCGAACTCGACCATTACGTTGGTCAGGACCTCATCGTGACCGACGGCAACACACTGCTCGGAGCCGATGACAAAGCCGGCATCGCCGAAATCATAACTGCGGTCGATTACCTCATAAAGCATCCCGAAATAAAGCACGGAAAGATAAGGATTGCCTTCAATCCCGATGAGGAGATAGGACAAGGCGCCCACAAATTCGATGTCGAGCAGTTTGGCGCCGAATGGGCCTACACTATGGACGGCGGAGAAATCGGCGAACTTGAATATGAGAACTTCAATGCCGCACAGGCCAAGATAACGTTCACCGGCCGCAACGTGCATCCCGGATATGCCAAGCACAAGATGATAAACTCAATCCGAATCGCCAACCAGTTCATGGCCATGCTGCCTCGCTGGGAAACTCCCGAACACACTGAAGGCTACGAAGGATTCTATCACCTTACATCAATCGAAGGCAACGTGGAGCAGACTACGATTACCTACATCATCCGCGACCACGACCGCGACCGCTTTGAACGCCGCAAAAAGGAACTTGAGCACCTCGTGAGAAAGGTAAACAACGAGTTCCCCAACAGCACTGCAATCGAAATCAAGGACCAGTACTACAACATGCGCGAAAAAATCGAGCCGGTGAAATTTATCATCGACATCGCCGAAGAGGCCATGCGCAATGTTGATGTAACGCCCCACGTTGTGCCCATACGCGGAGGCACCGACGGAGCACAGCTGTCGTTCAAGGGTCTGCCCTGCCCCAACATATTCGCAGGCGGCCTGAATTTCCACGGACGCTATGAATACATCCCAGTCAAGTCGATGGAGAAGGCCACCGATGTCATTGTTGAAATAGCTCGTCTTGTAGCTCAGCGATAAGCTAATGCAAGTGTCAACCGACACCCGCCCTACCCTTATAATCATCACCGGACCCACAGGCTCCGGGAAAACCGATTTATCCATAAAGCTGGCGCAAACCCTGAAATGCGACATCATTTCAGCCGATTCGCGCCAGCTTTATCGCGATATTCCCATAGGCACGGCAGCCCCCACTCCCGAGCAGCTTGCATCGGCACGCCACCACTTCATCGGCACCCTTGCCCTTGACGATTATTACAGCGCGGCGCGTTACGAAAGCGATGTGATGGAGCTTCTTCCTAAGGTGTGGAACGACGACAACATCGCTATAATGTGCGGAGGCTCGATGATGTATATCGACGCCGTGACACGCGGCATCGATCAACTGCCCACCATAAGCGACGACATCCGCCGCCACGTAATGCAGCTCTATGAAAGCCAAGGAATCGAAGGCGTTAGAGCCACATTACGCAACCTCGACCCCGAATATCTGCGCACAGCCGACCCGGCCAACCATCGCCGACTCGTTCACGCCGTGGAAATTTGCCTTGAAGCGGGTGTCCCCTACTCATCACTTCGCACCGGCGAAGTCAAGCAACGACCGTTCAACACCATCAAGATGATGATTGATTACGATCGTCCTACGCTCTTTGACCGCATAAACCGCCGCGTCGACAACATGATTGCGGAGGGACTCATCGAAGAGGCTCGGAGCGTATATCACCTCAAGCACCTCAACTCTCTCAACACAGTAGGCTACAAAGAGTTGTTTGCATTTTTCGACGGCACGATGACCCTTGATGTGGCTGTTCCTCGCATCGCCAAGAACACGAGGGTCTACGCAAAGAAGCAGCTCACATGGCTGCAACGCGACCCCGACCTGATAAAACTGAATCCAGAAAGCGCATATAAACAGGCTTTGGAACTTATAACTTCAAAATTGAAATTGGATATATCGTCATTGTCATGAATCACAACCGTCACATCACATTTCTAATCATCGCCGTCCTCCTCACTACAGCATCGGCACTCTCCCGCAACCTCACCCTGCACTACGACAAGCCGGCCGAATTTTTCGAGGAAGCACTTGTCATAGGCAACGGAACATTGGGAGCTACGATATACGGAGGCACATCATCCGACCAAATATCCCTCAACGACATAACACTGTGGAGCGGAGAGCCTGAAAATGGTGTCACAACGCCCGACGCCTATAAGGCTTTGCCCGAAATACGCTCGCTGCTCGACAGCGCAAAATATCGCGAAGCCGACATGGCCAACCGCAAGATTCAAGGACACTACAGCCAAAACTATCAGCCCCTCGGCCGATTGCTGATTCAATATGACAACACTAAGGACATCTCGGGCTATAAACGCACTCTCGACCTTAACGAAGCGGTAGCCGCTACCCGATACACCCGCGACGGCTACAGTTTCAGCACCGAATACCTGGCATCGGCTCCCGACTCGGTAATAGCCCTAAAGATTACCACCGATAATCCCGACGGCATAAAGGCGCGCCTCTACTTTGACTCCCTGCTTCCCCATTCAACCCGGGCACACGGAAAAGCCATCGAAGCTGAAGGATATGCCGCCTACCAATCCTATCCCAACTATTACGACGGGCTAAAGGATTCCGACAAGCATCTCTATGACCCGACCCGAGGCATACACTTCCTTACTGTCATAAAAGCTATAACGCCTGACGGCAAAGGTGTAACCGCCTATCCTACCGGCGACATCAAGATCGACGGGCCTCGCGAAGTCACGATACTGATTACCGATGCTACAAGCTTCAACGGCTTTGACAAGGACCCTGTCAAGGAAGGTCGCGACTACAAAGCGATTGCCAATCGGCGCATGGATCTCGCCTCAAAAAAGAGTTACGAGGATATGCGTTCGGCCCACATCGCCGACTATCGCCATTTCTTCGACCGCGTAAACCTCGACCTTGGAGCTACCGACCCTCAGATTGCCGCACTACCCACCGATGTTCAGCTTCGCCGATACACCGAACTAAACGAGCGCAATCCCGAACTCGAAGCGCTCTATTTCCAGTTTGGCCGCTATCTGCTCATATCATGCTCACGCACACCCGGCGTACCGGCCAATCTGCAAGGTCTGTGGAACGAGAAACTGCTTCCGCCATGGAGCAGCAACTACACAAGCAACATCAATCTCCAGGAAAACTACTGGGGTGCCGAAGTCACCAATCTGAGCGAAATGCATGACCCATTGTTAGGATTCATTGAAAATCTCAGCAAAACCGGTAGGACGACAGCAAGCAACTACTATGGTGTGGATAGCGGGTGGTGTCTTGGGCACAACACCGACATCTGGGCCATGACCTGCCCCGTGGGGCTAAACGGCGGCGACCCGTCATGGGCTTCATGGAACATGGGCGGCGCATGGGTGGCAACACACATCTGGGAGCGCTACCAGTTCACCAAGGACAAGGAGTTCCTCATGCGCAACTATCCGCTGCTCAGGGGTGCCGCTGAATTCTGCATAGAATGGCTTATTGAAAAGGACGGCAAGCTGATGACTTCGCCCGGAACCTCTCCCGAAAACAAGTTTATGACACCCGACGGATATGCCGGAGCGACATCCTACGGCAACACTTCCGACATTGCAATGACCCGCGAGTGCCTGCTCGACGCATTGGCTGCGACACGCGAGCTTGGCATCGACAAGAAATTCGCATCGCAGCTGTCGGCCACCATTTCACGCCTGCAGCCCTACAAGATAGGCCACAACGGCAACCTTCAGGAATGGTATCACGACTGGCCCGACCAGGATCCGCGACATCGCCATCAGTCCCATCTGTTCGGGCTATATCCCGGTCATCACCTGTCGGTCGACGACACTCCCCAACTGGCAGCGGCAGCAGCTCGTACACTCGAAATAAAAGGCGATGAAACAACCGGATGGAGCACCGGTTGGCGCGTCAACCTATATGCAAGGCTCCGCGATGGTAAAAACGCCTATCACATTTACCGCAAACTACTTAACTACATATCGCCCGACAACTATCGCGGCAAGGACGCGCGCCGTGGAGGCGGCACCTACCCCAATCTGCTCGACGCTCACTCTCCGTTTCAAATCGACGGCAACTTCGGAGGCAGCGCCGGCGTAGCCGAGATGCTGATTCAGTCCACACCCGAAAGCATAACATTGCTTCCGGCAATACCCGACGACTGGAGCGAGGGCGAAGTAAAAGGATTGTGCGCCCGTGGCGGATTCACGGTCGACTTCGCGTGGAAGGACGGCAAAGTAAAGTCGGCCACAGTCACTTCACGTTCCGGCGGCGCGACAAAGCTGCACTATAACGGAACCACAAAGAAACTACGCCTGAAGCCCGGACAATCCGTCGACATTCACCTTATGTAGTGAGGCATTTCCTCAGGTATCTCCATCGATATTTCAACAAGGCCGGCGACCGAGCCGTTATCACGCCATGCCGTTTGATATATCATCTTCTTTACGCCCTTTTTGTCGATCGTATAGCAATTGACTCCTCCCGTAGCCAGCAGCTCCTTTATTATGGCAACGGAACGCTCGTTGTGACAATCCATCAGATTGCTGCCTATCAAGTCGCCATGTGACGCAAATGTGGCACGAGCCTTGTCATTCATATATATTATATTGCAATCGGCATCACACACCGTTACCGCGCAATTCATCGCCTTGGCCCAGTCGGGCAATATTTTCTCACTATTTTCCATTGGGAATGCATTATTTATCAATAATTGACAAATATAGCGAGAATATTCGATGAAAAAGCAACCGATTATTCCATTTTTAATAAGTAATGTCTATATTTGCGACATTATGGATAATTCAAATTCAATAAAGCATTCATCCGTAACGCCTGAAGAAGCTGTAAAGGAAGCCCGCCATGTGACATGGGTGGGATTTTGGTGCAACGCCGCGCTCGGCACGGCCAAAGTCATTGCCGGTATCGTGGGCCGTTCGGGAGCTCTTGTCGCCGACGGTATTCACTCGTTCTCCGACTTCATTACCGATGTAATAGTTTTGGTAATGGTGGGCATTGCCCGTCGACGACCCAACGCCCGCTATCAATACGGACACGGCAAATACGAAACATTCGCTACGATGCTCATTGCTGTCGCCTTGATTATCGTAGGTATAGGCATATTCATCGACGGAATAAAACATGTTATCCTTGCCCTGCAAGGCGAAGCACTTGCACGCCCGGGATGGATAGCACTCATTATATGCTTCGCCTCAATAGTAATCAAGGAGTGGCTGTTTCGCTACACGCGACGCGTGGGAGTAAGGATTCAGTCGGGAGCCGTCATTGCAAATGCCTGGCATCACAGGTCTGACGCATTTTCATCAGTGGCCACACTCGTCGGTGTGGCGGGAGCGATGTTCCTTGGCGAGAACGGACGAATACTCGACCCCATCGCGGCAATGGTCGTGGCCATATTCATCATCATCGTAGGCATAAAGATGGCAATTCCGGCAATAAACGAACTGCTTGAAGTGTCATTGCCCGAAAAAATGGAGGACCAGATACGCCACATAATCGCCGAATCGGAAGGGGTGAGAACCTATCATCACCTCCGCACCCGCCGTAACGGATCCAAAATCATAATCGAGGTACATCTGAAAGTCGACCCTGACATAACGGTGGAACAAGGTCACTCAATCGCAACCGAAGTTGAAAACAAGCTCAAAAACGATTTCGGCAACGAGTCAGCCATAATAACCACCCACATTGAACCCTACCGCGGAGAAGAGCTCCTCCGCGACGGCTCCTGCGGCGCCTAACCCCGCCACCATAACCTCACGCACAAGCGCATACCCGCGTCCGCAAATCCCCTCCGCCCGCCACTTTTATTGGGTGAATTTCGCGGATTATTCGTATATTCGCGGAAGCTATGAAGCATTTGTTACACATATTCATCACCGTCGTGTGCATCGCCGTCGTCGCCGGGTGTGCCGACAACTCGCGTCTGCGCGACGACATCGACCGCGCCGGACGGCTCGCCGACACCTGCCCCGACAGCGCAATCGCGCTCCTCGACTCACTGTCACCCGCCATCAATCAAGCCGACAGGGCAACGCGGATGCGTTACGACCTGATGCTTATAAAGTCACGCGACAAGGCCTACATCGAGCACCGCAACGACTCGATGATAGCCCCCGTGGTCGAATACTTCACCGGCCACTCCGACCCCGATCTCACACCGCTTGCCCTATATTACGCCGGACGAGTCTACAGCGACCTCGGCGACGCTCCCCGCGCCCTCGACTACTTCCAGCAAGCGCTTACAACAATAGGCGATGACACAATAAAGCATTACGGCATATATAAAGTCTGTCACTCACAAATGGCCGAACTTTTTATGCATCAACGATTATATCGTTACGCACTTGAATCAGCGGAAAAGGCAGTAGACTTAACCAGTAAATCGACATTACCTATCGACTACATCACAATTGGCGGAGTTTTTTCGTCATTAGGTGTACAAGACAGCATTTTCCCTTTATATAACAAAGCTTACGAAATGGCTTTAGCACAGAATGATATTAACGTTATTTCTCGCGTACAACGACAGATTGCATGGGAATATTATGATATGGGAGAGATTGATAAAGCTGATTCCGTTTTAAACCGCTTAAAGAACGTAGATAAAATAATCGACTATAAAGACCAATATTACGGTATTTGGGCAAGAGTAAAGGTCGAAAAGGGCGATTACAAATCTTCATTCCCATATATCAAGTGGCTCGTAGACAGTGGAAATGTATATGATAAATCGTATGCTAATGCAGCATTGGCAAATTATTACAAAGAAATGCCAAATGAATATGACAAATCAATCAAACATTTTAATCGATATATATTGTTACTTGACAGTGTCAACAAATTAAAGCAAACCGACGCAATAGCCAAAATTCAAGGATACTATAACTATTCGTTAATAAAAGACGCCAATCATAAACTTAAAGAAGAGAATTCACAAAAGACAATGGTAATTGTTATTTTATCATCAATTCTTTTTTCAATTGTGATAATAACACTATTAATCATACGTGAGCTCAAAGGGAAACGGACTATTTTATCTTATCGTAATATAATTCTTAAATCATTGTTTAAGTCTACATATATCATATCAATTGAATACCGTAATAATCTACAAAAGAATGTTGATGAATTATCTGAAGAATTATCCATCGTTGGTAACCACAAGTCTGAATTAACATTAAAACTTGCTAAGTCGAAATTGAAACTCAAAGAGATAGATATTTCAATTGAAGAGAGAGCCGAAAATCACCTTAGGCTAATGAATTCGGACATAGTAATTCAATTCAGGAATTATCTAAATAATGAAAAGAAGCGTATTTCTTCCGGAATGTGGGATGAATTATCTAAAGCAGTAGATAATTCCTACCCTGATTTTACACATAAATTAATTAATAGGGTGTTCAGTTCTATGTTCCAAAATTAACTCGCATTATTGAGTGTTCTGGAACGCAGAGCCACCCGATTAGGAGATAGATTCTCCTTGGCCCAGAGATCTATATCCTTAAGTTTAACATTGGCC
>Ga0209694_1002945_pt1 | contig 12367 bp, 15 predicted proteins | sample GluameincwithD2O_FD_187499 | JGI IMG/M metagenome (GOLD analysis project Ga0209694, IMG submission 187499) | Mouse cecum microbial communities from Vienna, Austria - Glucosamine amended microcosms incubated with D2O (SPAdes) (version 2) | ecosystem: Host-associated > Mammals > Digestive system >...
GATCTGCTGTTTAAATTCCGGAGTGTAAGATTTTTGATTTTTCGCCATGTGGAACATCTCCTTTGCTCTTTCATTTGATAGTATAGGTTGTTCAACTTTTCCTGTCCACATTTATATACTAACACCAGCATGGCTCACATAATCATTCCCGAAAGCGGCAATATACCGGCTCATTTCCTCAATAAGCCGTTCAAGGCTGTCCGGGTATTCCTGCTTCAGCTCCGCATATTCGGATTCAGAGAGGAAAACATTCTGGTATTTGCCATAGGGCGCGGGCGGCTCTCCACTCACTCCCATTAGTTGATTCTCTTTTAGTTTGTTTATATTTATTTGATTAGGGTAAAGTTTTCTTGATGTCATAGGTAAAGTTTCTTTTAGGTCTGATGTACAGTTTTCTTTATGACTGACATCAAGATTTCTTTGTGTCATAGGTAAAGAAACCTTTACTACTTCTGGCACTTTCACATAAAGGCGGTTCGGCGCGGAAAATCCCCGGCGTTCCCTCTCCAAAAGCCCGGCAGCGTCCAGCTCATTCAGTGCGCTTTGTATCGTCATGGTGCTTTTATCCAGTATTTCCGCTATCTCCGTAATGGGGTAGACAATGTATGTCCTGCCCTCGCTGTCCTGCCAGCCGTTCTTCTGTGAGAGGGCGGAACGGTCAAGGAGCAGCGCATAGAGCAGCTTCGCCGTCTGTGGCAAGTCCATTTTCAGCAGAAAACGGGGGTAGCGGAAAAACGGCGGCATTATTGTTTCAGTTGTGATGTATTCAGCTATGGTTTTCACCTCCTGTCTGTGGCTTCTGTTACGCATTTAAAACGGCTTTTCCGGGGGTAAAGGATAAAAGTATCACATACCCGTTGAGCAGTAGCCGGGAAGCCTTGATTTACGGGGGTTTTGTATTTTCTAAAGCGTGACATTTCCCCCTCTGTTTCCGCTTACGCTGTGCGGCTCTGGTTCTTTTCATGCGTCCGGCACAATCGGGGCAGTATTTCCCCCTGTTGGATTTTGGGAGAAACTGACCGCCGCACTCAGTACAGCGTTTCAGTTCTGCCCGGTGCAAAAGGGCGGCTTCCAGTTTCCAGTCAAGGGGAAGCACGGCGGCAGTGAACCAGCGGCAGAAAAGCGAATAGCTGATACTCTGGACGCATACACAAGGCTCGCCGTTATCCAGCACAATACAGTTGCCGTTATCGTAGTTACAGCACTCATGCACAAGGCGGCGGGCGGCTCTGTACTGTGGGTAGTCCATGTAGGGGCGTTTACCGTTCATTTTCCCGCCCCTTTCCGCGCTCCGGCTCGCGCCTTAAAATCTGCTCAATGTTGCCCTTTACGGTCTGCAATTCCTTTGTGCGTTCCCTCTTTTCCCGGTACTCGTTGTAAAGGGCGTTTTTCTCTTTGGTAAGCTGCTCAATCTCGGTCTGTAATGCTTTGGACGCTGGCAGCTTTTGGATTCCCTGTGCCTTAAAAAACCGGGTGGCAGCTTCGGCTATGATAAAATCGCTTTCGTGCTGCTCCCGGTAGTTTTTGCGGGCTTTCTCTGTTTTCTGTGCTTTCAGCCCGTCACGGGCTGGCTTGGTCTTGATGTACGCCAATAGCTGTTTCTGTAAGTCCTTTTTCTCCTGTAAAGTGCTTTCCACGGCTTTCAGTTTGGCATGGACGCTGTTCAGTTCCGCACTGGCGGCGGCAAGGGCGGCTTCCAGTTCTTCCGGGGAAGAAAAGCCGGATTCCTCGTAAACGCTCATGGTAGCCGCCATTTGCTTCAAGTTGTGCAAGGTCGCCCACTTTTCATAGCCCCGCCCCTTGCCCTCGGCTTTCTTGGCGGCTATGTCTACCATGCGTTGTACTCCGTCATTTTTCGGGGCGTTTATGGCGGCTTTGTTGCGCTGTAAGCGGTCTTTTATGCTGCGGGGGTATTCCTGTTGGGGTAGGGGCGTTTCGGCGGCTCTGGCGGCGTTCTGTGCGTTTATGGTGAGTGTTTCCAGCACGGCGGCACGGTCAAAATCATCACCTAATTTCCGGGCGGTGATGGGCTTCGTCCTGTCCGGCGTGAGATAGGATAGCCGCCCCCGGCTCTCCTTGACGGTCACGCCCTGTTGTAGCAGTTTCCCGGAGAAGTCCTCAAAAGAGATAGCAGAGGACAGGGCGGCTCGGATTGTGCGCCGTAGTTTCTCCTTGTCGGTTTCAAACTTGGTCTGCTTGGGCGGCTCTCCTGTGACAGCTTGGGAAGCGTTCCCTTTATCCAGTGCGGCTTGTCCTTTCCGTTTCGCCCAATACTCACGCTCGGTAATGCGGTTCTTGCTCCCGTGAAGTAAATCAATCTGATAGAGTTTTTCCCGGTGGCACATCTCCATGACTTCCGCTTTGAAATACTCCATAGCTGCGTCCGTACAGCGGTGCTTGCAGCCCTCCCTTGTGTCCGCTGGTCTTTCCATGTAGGGCAATAGCGGCACTTCTGCAATCCGCAAGCTGTTTATGACGATATGCACATGGATATTTCCGCTGTGGTTATGCCCGTCTGGGTGGGTGCATACCAACGCTTGGTGTCCGGGGAAATGCTCTTTACAGAACTGCTCGCCTAACCGTTGCGCCCGGTCTACGGTCAAGCCGTTGTCCTGTGCGTCACGGGGGTCAAAACTGATAATGTAATGGTGGCTCTTTACGTCCTCCCGCTTCTGGTTTTTGCCGTATTTCAGATTGGAGCGCATACACGCTATGGCGAAATCTTCATCACCGCAATTAAGGGAGGATAAGCGGTAATCATCACGGGGGATAAGCCGCCCGTTTCCGTCAAGTGTGGGCTTCATGGTAAACTCGTCATGCTCAAAGGTTAGGTACTGTTCAGCCGCCCCATAGTCGGCATTTTTAGAGCTGATATGTTTGAATGTTGCCAACGGCTTCACCTACTTTCTGCAAGACTTCAAACTTCAAGGCGGCAAGCTCCGCTGTGGCGGCTCGTACCTCTTGGGAGAGGGCGTTATAAGGTGCGCCATACTCATTCAGACAGCGGGCAATCTGGTTCAAGTTGCCGCCGATTTTCCCGTATTCGGCTGTGAGTTTCCCAACGGCAGAAAGTAATTCATCATTGACCGGGGAAACGGTAATGACCGGGCGTATGCTTGACTTGATAAGTGCTTGCCGGATAAATTCGGCTTGGCTCATTTTGCAGAGGGTGACACGCTCGGAAAACTCGGCGTATTCTTCCTCGGTCAAGCGTGTCTTGATTACCCGGTGGCGGTGGGGCGTGTTGTATCTTTTCATGGCTGTGAACCTCCTTTCGTGGGTGGATTTTTTCAAGCGGCGCAAGCCGCAAAAGGCGGGCTTGGGGTGGCAACCCCAACAAGATTCCCATAGGACAAAATGAGCGATTAGCGAAATTTGGTACTGTGGTAGAATCTTGCTCTAAGTAACTGACGGATTCCGCTGTGCTGGCTTTTGCCGTTTTCCCCCGGCTTGCGTGGCGTGGATTCTGCCAATTTTGCGGCGGTATTTTCCCATACAGTAAAGCCGGAAATAAGCAAAATGGGCGCAAAAAAACAGGAAACCTTTTTCCTTGATTTCCTGTTTCGTATCTTCGCCAATAGCGGCGGTTATCCTGTTGCTATTCCCCGGAAGTAAACTTGTAGCCTATGCCTAAAACGGTCTTTATGTAGGTGGGGCGGCGGCTGTCCGGCTCTATCTTTTTCCGTAGATTGCATATCACATTTGCCACGTTTGACTGGCAGCTTTCACTTTCCATGCTCCACACGGCTTCAAAGATTTGCGCCTTTGTGAACACCCTCCCCGGACTGGCGGCAAGGTAACAGAGTGCGCCGTATTCTAAACGGGTGAGGTAAATGTCCGTGCCGTCTTTTAATACCCGGCGTTGGTGTAATCTGATTTCCAATCCCGGAAAAATAAGCGCCGGGGAATGGGGCGGCTGTATGGCTTCCAGCGGTATCATATCGGCAAGGGCGGCTATGACTTTCTCAACCGCTTTTTCTTCGGTGTCGCTGAATGTAAGCATGACTATTTTCCCGACAAATACCACCTCCCGTTATGCAGCCCTTTTCAGTCAAAGCGGAACTGGAACAGGGCGGTGATAAGCCGCTGTTTTATGCTGTCCTCGGTGTCTGTGTTGACGTGTCCGTTTTCAAGGGCGGCAAAGCGGATTCGTTTGCTGTAATGCCGTAAAACCTCGTCCACGGCTTCCGGCTCTCCGCTGGTCGCCCGGACAATGGTTTCATATGGCACAAGGTTAGTATTCCCCATGCGAAAATCCCTCCATTTCTTTCCGCAACATCTGTAACGCACTGTGTATGTAATGCCATGCCGTACTTTTACAATGCCCGTATAAATCCGCGATTTCCTGCTGTGTGTAATTCCCGAAAAAGTAAAGGTAAATGATTTCCCTCTTTTTCTCCGGCAATGATAACAGGGCGGCGGCAAGCTCCCCATTGGTGAGTATGATTGTCTGACCGCATATCGTAACGGGGTATTGTTCGTAGGGTGATTTGAGAAATTCGTCTGATGTGCTTAGAGGGTAGAACTTTTCTTCTGTGAGGTATTCAAAGGATATTTCTTTTTGCCGCCGCCTGTTCCTGTCGCGCCATGCATTGATAGCGGCATAGCGTATGACAACTTTGCAAAAGGCGTTGAAAGAATACACGATATGTTCTTTGTATGCTTCTGTACAAGCCATAGAAAAATCCTCCTTTCTCCCACATGGGGCGGTGCTTGGTTTACGGTTGCATTTATAATCCAGAGGGGCGGCAATTTTATATTGTCGCCCTCTGATTGTCTTTAGCGTTTGACTGCTTTTTTTCTGCAACAAGTAAACTATGATAAAAATAATTTGTATACTTGATATTTTTTTGAGCGCAATAACTATCTATATCAGCGGATAATTGTTTCCAATATTCCATGTTCTTATTGTTATATATGTCTTTATAACCACTTAAATATTGTGGGTATTTTTCAGAAACGTATTGAAAAATATCCTGTTTGTAATTCCCACGAAGATTCAAATTCTCGAACCAATATTCACATACAAACGCTGCTGTTGCTTCAATGATTTTTTTAAAATCTGTTATATACGGAAATATGGGTGACATAAATAAAACTGTATAAATACCCTGTTTATGTAATTCCTTTAATGCTGTAATCCGCTGTGTAATGCTGCTGGCGTTATCCATATCACTTTGAAAATCGTTATCTAAAGTGTTAATAGAAATTGCAACTACTAAATTTTTCAGCTCTGTTAATATATCAATATCTCTTAGTATCAAATCAGACTTTGTGGAAATAGTAATCAAACAATCCGCTTTCTTTAGCTGCTTTAAAACATTTCTTGTCACTTGATATTTTGCTTCAAAAGGATTATAACAATCCGTTACAGAAGAAATAAATACAGATTTTTGATACAGCTTTTTTACACTAATTGTTTTATCACAACGCTTTATATCTATAAAATTTCCCCATTCTTCTGTATGTCCTGTAAATCGTTTCATAAAACGGGCATAGCAGTATTTGCAAGCGTGAGGGCAGCCAACATAAGGATTGATTACATAATCACTGGCTGGTAAATTCGATTTTGTAATCAAGTCTTTTGTAACAATTTCTTTTTCTATTATGCTCAAGATAAATCACCTCCATAAAACAAACAGAAATATACATTTTTATTAATTGCCTATTATATTCAAAAGGGCGGTAGCACTTTAAGCTATCGCCCCTCTGAATTATCAGCCTAAAATTGAATAGGCTGTCCACAATGGTGCTTATAACTTTTGTTTTCCGTTGATTGATTTGTCTACTTTTTTGTTACACTAATTTATTTTTCCTGTGCCGGAGCAACTTTCGCATAACCGTCCCATGCAAATAATGCGTCTTTTGATTCATCTGCAACGATTTTCTCAATATTGCAAAGATACAAGTAATGGTCGCCGGATTCCATAGTTTGTGCAAGGGATACCACAAAGGCAACTCGTGTATCCTCTGGAATTTGAATATTGCTTCCCTCAATATTTTGTAACACAATCGGTGTTTCTTTCAGCTTGTCCTGCTCGTTGCCGCTGAAAGAACCATATGCCATTACTGCATTGCTTAAGCTGACACCCGGAGCAGCAAAAACCGCTTTTCCTGTCCGGCGAATGTTACTGCCGGAATTAGATTCTTTTCCCATTGCAAATGCAAGCATAGGCGGGTTATAAGATGAGTACATAAAGAACGATACCGGAGCCATATTAAGGCTTCCATTTTCCTTTGTTGTGCAAAGCAGCATAAGCGGGTCTGGTGAGGTAACTGCTGTTGCCTGTTCAATGTTAATTTCTTTCATGATAAAACTATCCTTTCTTTGATAAAATTTTTGAATTACAGCAGAGCCTTTGTTGACTTTTGCTGATAAGATAATTATACTTAGTTTGAAATGTTCTTCAAGTACGCAGAATATTCTTACATAGTATGGTAGACCATACTGTTAAACACATATTTGATATATTCATATCCTAAAGAAAGGACGATTCAGTATGGATAAGGATTTAACTTATGACGAATGGACACAAAAAGTTAAAATCGGTATTCTCACCGAAGCTGGTAATTGCCCGGTAACATCTTTAATTATCATGTTACAAGGCAAATGGAAATTTCAGATTATTTACGAAATGTGTATTAAATCCCCTATACGTTTTGGCGAATTGAGAAAAAACATTGACGGCATTACAAATACAATGCTCACTTCTTCTTTGCGCGAACTGGAAAAAGACGGGTTGGTGTCACGAATACAATTTAACGAAATTCCTCCCCATGTAGAATATTCTCTGACTGATAAAGGCGCAGCATTATTGCCTGTCTTTTACGCTATGACAAAATGGGGGCTAACCTATATTCCGTAAAATAAAAATATGTTTTAAAAGATAAAGAAAAAGAGGGATTCCGTAGTAGTCGGCATTGTGCCGTAATGTGTATAACTGGCTATCTTATGGAATTGTGGGTAACTCTGTTTGCAGGACGTGGGAAAGCTGCTCTTTGCTTTTCCATGTGCTGTGAACAGAGTTATCCATGATTCCATAGCCTGTTATGCACATTTCCACAATGCGCCCTTGCTTTTCCGGCTCTTGATGTTCAGACGGGGAGGCTATGCGGTTCTCTCTGCTTCCTGTTTTTTCCTGTGGTATGCTTCCCTCCTTGCGGCAAGATAATTCTCATAGCGTTCCACCGCTTCGGGGTTTCCAGTGGCGGCTTCCTCATACATTTTCTGCCGGGATTTCTTGGTGGCTTCGGAAGCATACGCCCGCTTTTTCGCAAGCTCTGCCGCCGCTGCCGGGTCGGTTTCGGCTTGCCGTACCAGCTTTTCCCTTGCTATCTTTTTCCGGCTCTTGTGGGCTTCCAGACGTTCCGATTCCTCCGGCGTTAAGGCTTCCCCCTCTTTTTGGGCGGCGGCAAGCTCTTTGAGCGTCCTTGTCTTTGGCTGTCCGGCTTTCTGCCTTTCGCGCCATGCCTTATGCTGTGCGGCTTTTTTCCGGCGGTATTCCGCAAGCCGTTCCGTTTCCTCCGGCGTAAGCTCTGCCCCGGTCTTTTCCAGTTCCATAAGTTCCTTTATGGATTTTTTCTTAGGCGGCTTGGGCGGCTCTGTGGCTTTTCGTTTCTCCCTCCATTCCTTTTGCCACTCCCGGTTATGTGCAAGCCGTTTTTCCTCCGCTTCCTGTTCCTCCGGCGTGAGAAGCCCCGCTTTTTTCCTTGCGGTAAATTCCCGTTTCTCTGCCTTGCGCTTCTCATACCGCGCCTTTTGAAGCTCCTTTGAACGGGCTTCCTTTGCCGCCTGTTCCTCCTGCTGGCGGCGTTGTTCCTCCACCTCTGCCGGGGTGACGATATGGGCGGGTACTTCAAATGCGCCGATAAAGTTTAAATAAATGTCTATCCGCTGGCGGCGGTCATTCCCCCGCCCCTCGCCCTCATGCACAATCACTTTCTCGATAAACTCGTTGAGCATGGGCGTTGTCAATTCGGAGAAGTCGGTATAGCGTTTCACAAGCTGGATAAACTGGTCTGTTTTCAGCTTGTCGGCGTTCCAGCTTTCAATCTGCCTTTGCCATTCCGCTATGGACGTTTCCAGCCCGGTCTGTTCCTCGTCATATTCAGCAAGAAGCCGGGTAAAATGTTTGTCGGGTATCTTGCCCGTGGCGTTGCCCTCGTACAGCTTTTTCACAAGCCCGTCAAGCTCTTTGTGCCGTTTCTGTGCCTTATTGATTTTCTGCTTACATTCCTTGACGGTTTTCTCTTGGTTCTGGTCGGACGCTTCCCGGACACGCTCGGTAAACTCCTTTTCATTGTGCCGCACATACCAGCTTACACGCTGGATAACGGCAAGGATAGCGGCTTCAATCTTCGCCGTGGGGATATGGTGCATGGTGCAGTCATGGATTAAATGGCGGTAGCCGGAGCAGATAAAAGCGTCCTCAATCCATTTCCCTTGCACAAGGTTGTAGCGGTGTGTGAGTTTTGAACCGCAGTCGGCGCAGTAGAGAAGCCCGGTCAAGCGGTTGGGGGCGTTCTGCCGTTTCGGTGCGCGGCGTACCGTTTCCCGTATCTTCTGTACGGTCTGCCACGTTTCCACGTCCACAATGGCGGGGATTGCGCCCTCAAAAATATATTGTTCCTCCGGCGCGGTCTTGCGGCTGCTCTTGGTCTTGTAGTTCTCGCATACAGTTTTCCCTAATACCTTGCGCCCTGTGTATTCCGGGCGTTTCAGTATGTAGCCGATAGTGGTCGCTGACCATGCGTAGGGGTCTGTGTATTTTGCCGCCCGGACTGGCTCGCCTGTCCGCTTCCAATGCTCGGACGGGATAGGGATTCTCTCGGTGCGGAGCGCCTTTGCTATGCTGGCTATGGTTTCCCCGGCAAGGACGCTCTGGAAGATACGGCGCACAACGGCGGCGGCTTCTTCATCAATCACCCATTCGCCTTTTTCTTCTTTGGAAGCGCGGTAGCCATAGCAGATACTACCAGAGCAGCGCAAGCCCTTTTCCATTCTGGATTTGAAAACAGCTTTGATTTTGCGGCTGGTGTCGGCAACGTACCACTCGTTTATCACGTCACGGAAGATAGACATAATATCAAAGCCGTTGGCGGTGTCAAGGTTGTCATTTGCGGCGATAAAACGCACATGGTACTCGTCAAAGGTGCGCTTTAATAGCCCCACTTCAACCACGTCACGCCCGATTCGGCTCTGGTCTTTGATGATAACCGTTGCCACGTTCCCCGCCCGGATTTCGTCTAACATAGCGTCCAGCCCCGGACGCTTGAAAGTAGTTCCCCGGATTCCGTCATCGGTAAAATGCCGGATATTGGTAAAGCCGTTTTTTCTTGCGTAGTCCTCCAAAATCCGCTTCTGGTTCTCAATGCTCACGGATTCGCCTGCCCGTTCATCGTCATGTGAGAGTCTTTCGTATAGGGCGGTGATTTTGTCTTTCTCTGCCTGCTTCTTCATGGTGTGTAACCTCCTTTCTTTGAGGGTGCGCGCTTCCCTATAACCTTATTATACTTATCTGTTCGGGTCAGTTACCACGAATGAGCTGTGCATCTGCATCAGGTTCGGTTTCACAAAAAATCTGGTCTTGCCGGAGCCGGAACCGCCTATCACAAGGATATTTTTATTCCTTGCATATTTTGGCTGTTTCGGCCTGCCTGACATCATCAGCCTCTCCGTCTGCGTCAGCAGGATATTGTTCTCAAACACGGAATCCATGTAAGGCTCTATGTCCTTTGCGTTGCCCCACCTGGCAGAACCGTACTCCCTGCCATGCCGGAACTTCTTGGCGTTCTTTGCTTTGAAATATACCGCAAGCCGTAAAGCGATGCCGCAGCACACCCCGATCAGAAGGTCACTCGGATAGAAACTCGGCAGTGGATTGGAAAATAAACCTTCCAGCCCCGCCATGACTTCCATCATCTTTGCGGAAGCATCCTGCCCCGGCGATACCCGCCACAAACACGCTATCTTGTCACAGAAGTATCCGGCAAGCACATAGGGGAGGTTCATCAGGACAAGTTTCTTTTTGTCTACATTCCCGGTCTTTGCCTTGATATTTTCAGGAATGGATTTTAAGTCTTTGGCTATGCCGTTTATGATATTGCTCATAGGCTCTGCCCCCTGTCCTTGTTTTTCTCCCGGCTCCGTTCCCGGTTCTTGTCCTGCGATACTGCGTCCTTGAAATGGTTCAGTTTCTCCCGTAGGGAAACCCTGCCTTTCTTTTTTTCATTACCATAAACAAATTCTTTGAATGCCTGTGCGATTGCGTCTGCATCCCTGCCCTTGAAAAGCACCACATATTTTGGCGGTGCGGTTGTCTTGTCTTTCTTTATGGCAAAATCAACATTATACTTTTTTGCCACACGCTCAAATGACTTGATGTTGCCGTCCGTGATTTCGATGGACGATGCCCCCACGCCCTCTCCAATGAGCTTTTTCACAGAAGTTTTTCCATGCGTTCTCTGCGCTTTCTGCTTACGGTGGTTCAGGTACATCTTCATCGCCGCTTTCAGCACGTTGGCATCCAGCTTTGCCGTCTTTATCACAAGGGCAATCGTTTTTTGTGTCACTTCCTCCTGCATGAAGCACCTCCCTGTTATATTTCCGGGAAAATCCGTGTACTAAGGCGGAATCCCCCGGCAGATAATGTCATAGACAATCTTCACTTTAAAATACGCCATAGTTCTCCTTCCCACTTCTGGACATCGTGTCCAAAAGTTACGGTAACAGGCACTCTGTCCTGATATAATCCTCATATCCCTTTAATTCCATTTCTGCATCCGTATCATGGGATAAACAGATTCCGGTAAACCCGCAAAGGCTGTCAGCGGTCAGGAAATCTTGATAGAGCCTGCTAAAATCAGCGGCAAATTTCTCTATGATCCGTTCATGGCTGTCCTCCGGGCAGAGCTGGTAATAAATTTTCCTTCCGCTGCACTTTCCCCGCATATCCGAAAGAAAATAATTCATCTCTCCTGACTGTTTTACCGAAACCTGTATACAGTTGCCCCTCCTCCTTAACTGAAAGCAGGTAACACTACGCCTTGTAGAAACTGTAATGTTGGGATTCACGCCCGCTTTTCCACAGGCTTCCGCTATTTTCCCCAATAATGCCACGACCGCTTTTTTCTGAAAATCCACCTTTTCCATTCTTCTTCCTTTCCACCTCTGGACATCGTGTCCAGAAGTTATCATTTTTCATTTAAGCAGTAGATTGTGTGCAGGTTCGCAGACAGCTCATTGCCCATATACCCCACATCATCAAGCAATAATGCCTGGAACAGCACATCGCTCACACCGTCAAGCAGCACAATCCTCTGCTCCGTCTCCGTAAGGTGTCCGTATTCCACCCCATCCGAAACAACGGATTTCCTTGCCGCTTCACAATGGGTAAACAAGCCGAGGATATATTTGTTTGACATGATAAACGCATAGGTTTCCTGCCCGTCATGGGTCATGCGGCATTTCTCCGCCTCCCCTTCTGGAAGCGTGAAGATACACCGCACCGTTTCCAGACAAAGCCCGCTTTCATAATCCGGCTGTAACCGCTTCTTGTAACGCTGCACCCTGGCATAAATCCCCTCCCGGTCTATGACGGAATGGGTGCGCTTAAATTGCGGCTTTTTGCAGAGGATATCCAAATCCATATACACGTTGTTGATTATGGTTTTCTCTGCGTACTGCCGGAATGATCTTAACCTCAGCAGATAAGCAAGCGCCTCGTCCAGCTTTTCCTCCGATGTAATGGACTGGAAAGGCTTGCCGCCAAACTCCAGCCTGTCAAACATAAGCGGGCAGCTTCCCTTTTTCGCTTCACGCTCCATTACCCGCCTGACATCCCGCAATGATTCCATTTCTATCTCCTTTCCCGTTTCCCGATGCGCTGACCGGAAACAATAAAAAGGGCAGCTACAAATCTACTGACTCATAACCGCCCTTACGCTGTTCTGTATTTATCTTTTTTAATACAGGGGTCTTCCACCCCCGTACCCCTGGAAACCTTGCCGGAAATGTGATTGAAAAGATAATCACATTTCCAACAAGGCTGAAAGTGCCACCCGCCACGCTCTGGCAGGCTCATTTTATTTCTACTCCCGCTGCTTCTGCGAAATGCTGCTTCCTGCCCATAAGTTCATTCTGCTTTTCTTCCGGTAACTGCCTGAAAATATCATCATAGTCAATATCCTCTATTTTCATTTTCCTCGCAAGCATGATGAGCTGTGTATGCAGCCATTCTTTGGTGTTAGTATATAAATGTGGACAGGAAAAGTTGAACAACCTATACTATCAAATGAAAGAGCAAAGGAGATGTTCCACATGGCGAAAAATCAAAAATCTTACACTCCGGAATTTAAACAGCAGATC
>Ga0209694_1002946_pt1 | contig 12354 bp, 11 predicted proteins | sample GluameincwithD2O_FD_187499 | JGI IMG/M metagenome (GOLD analysis project Ga0209694, IMG submission 187499) | Mouse cecum microbial communities from Vienna, Austria - Glucosamine amended microcosms incubated with D2O (SPAdes) (version 2) | ecosystem: Host-associated > Mammals > Digestive system >...
GGGTGAGCTGGGCCAGCTCCTGCTGATAGGCGCCCATCACGGCGGTGTGGAGCTGCTCACGGAACTCCTTGGTGACAGGGAAACAAACATCCTTATACTCGCCCCCGGCCTTGTAGCTGGGCATGGAGACAAAGGGGCCGTGTTCGCCCTGGACGACCTTGACGCCGCGGACGGCGAAGCAGCCGTTGAGATCGATGGAGGCGTTGGCCAGCAGAGGCCCGCTGGTGTGGACGGAGTGGATCCTGACGGAGATATTGGTGGGAAACTGCTCCTGCACGGGAGCGGCCCTTTCGATGTGGTCAGACATGGTTTTTCCTCCTAAATAGTAGATTTGTTTTGTTCTCTGGGGTGGTCTCAGCCGTAGATGATGGCGTCGGACATGAGCCGGTCCTCCAGCGCTCCCGGGCATACGCCAGCTGAACGCAAAAGAGAAAGCATCTCCTCCGGGACATCGTAGATATCATGATGCTCGGCTTCGTCTAAGTTGTCCTCCCTCAGAAGATCCGGCAGGTTGTCATCCTCATCGTCCTCATCATACGGACAGGTCTCTCCACAGCACTGCTCACAGCGCGGACAGGTTTCGATGAGATAATCCAGCAGTTTCCCCGAGAGCGTTGTGAGCGCATGGATGGAGTGGATCAGCTCCATTGCGGTCATCTGATGCTTCATCGTGACGATTACGTCATCAGCCACATGGAAGTCCAAGTGCTCCCCCTCTTTGATTTTAGCAAGCGTCAGAGCAGAGCTGGGAATATGAATTCCCTTGTCACCTGCCCAGTTCGTGAATTTCTCGCAGCTCATTGTATTCCTCCTTACATATCACTGTTTGAGCACCTTGCGGGGGATATGGACCAAGTCCATTGTCCATTTCGCACCAGGTTCCTCAAACAAATCTAACTGCTTGTCCCAGAACTGTCTGGGATCATAGTTGGTAATGATGAGTTCTCTGTATACAGACTTTTTCTTCTTCGCCATTGGGTTATCTCTTTGGAGCGTTATGATGAAGAAGTCCTTGTACAGATTTCGAATGTATGGACAGTCGTTATAGGACACAACGACATAGCCCTTGCAGGCTTTGAGTACATGAAACAGACGCACATGATCACGCTTACCGAACTCCGCCTCATAAAGCTGCTCCGCTTCATAGTAGGGCGGGTCACAATAAACAATGCCATTAGGAACATCTCGTTCTGGAATCAAGCTCATTGCATCCTTATTTTCGATAACCACATCCTGCAGTCGCTTGGATGCCCTTTCAAGCTGATAGCGAAACCGTCGAATATTGTTCCTTTTGACACCGAATGACGAGCGTGTCCCACTGAAACTCCCACGGCTGGTCTTATAGAAGGCTGCTGCACGCCGGACATTTCTCAGCTCTGCTTTTCCTTTCAGAATCGCTATAAGCTCAGTGGCGTCTTCCTCCGGGAAGGAAGATGCGATCTCCAGCTCCTTTTCCTCCCAACTCTCCATCTCCTCAGGAGGGAGGGCATCGTGTGCAAGGAGGGCCTTCAGATCATCAAACTCCGCCCGCGAGTGAAGCGGAAGGAAATCCAACTCTCTGAGAAGCGAAAGCAAGCAGTCTCGAACGCATACGAACAGATTGACCAGATCTCTGTTGAAGTCATTATAGATATCCAGTCTGGATGGGCATGTTGGCAACCCAAGAGTTAGGGCACCTCCACCGCCAAATGGATCCAAGAGCTGATGGGCATTAGGGGGAAGAACTTGAGAAATATAAGGGACAAGCTTTTCTTTGCCCCCAACCCAAGGGATAAAAGGAGCGGCAATAGTTCTCACCCCCTATCCCCAGAAAAGCCGTTCAGGGAGCGCTCGAGTCCAGTAATCGCCGCATCCAAGCCAGAGCGCATCTTCTTCAGAGTCCGGATGGTTCCGTAGACTTCACCAGCAGTCTGAGCATAATAATAGCCCGTCTGATCACTGGCAATGGGGACTCCCTCACGTCGCATTCGATTGACCGCCTTCCGGAGGTCATTTTCCGAGATTGGAATGATCCGTTGCAGGCGGGAGCTGCTTATGGCCCTGGCTTTCCCTTGGCAATTCAGAGCCAGGTATCGCTTCAAATCATCTTTTTTCATCAGTTGTCCTTTCCGGGCCCGAGTTCCTGAAAAGGACATAAAAGAAGGCCGCTGTCCCTTTTCAGGGTTACGGCCCTAGCAGAGCGTTTGGTTGTGCAAAATTACATGTGGTTCAGATTGGCTGATTCGATTGTGCTGCAACGCCTGAGGTTTTTTCTAAATTATATAAAAAACCTCTTTTAGGCGACGCAGTTCGTCATAATGACGAGCGGCTACATTTGCATCCCTCCCATCTCCGGGCTCTGGGGCGCCTCATAGAGCTTGGGATCGGTGCCGGGAACGTCCCAGCCAAACATGGAGCCAACCGACATGGCCTGCTCCTGAGCCTTGGTGATGCCTTGCTTTCGATTGTAGTGGTCAGCAAGGCGCCGGTTGGCATCGGGGTCGCTGGTGGACCACTTTGAGGGGAAATGGCCATGTTCACCCCGCTTGATGCAGATGAGGCTTCCGTCCACCTCATTGACCGACCAGCACATATCAGGGAGCTTGCTGGCAAAGTCGGGGTCAAACCGCTGGGCCTCTGTCATAATGCTCCAATCACCGAAGTTCCAAAGATGGACATTCAGCTCTCCCTCGGAAACGCTGATTTCTCTCTGCTCAAAGCCCTCTCCCCAGCCATCGGATGCTTGACCGCTGATATAGTCAGACAGGGTAGCCAGCTCCTCCGGGGACAGGGCGCCGACTACCTTGCACTCTGCAACGCCCCAGAGCTTGCCCTCTCTGGATTCAACAGTAAAGACCACAGATCTGACCTTGTCATTGACACTGTCCTTGTCGCTGTACCAGTGCATGATGCCTCTCTCAGCTTCCTCCTGCATTTGGTTGTCCCGCAGGGCTTTCAGGATGGCTCCCTCGTAGCCGAGCAGATCCCGCCCACTCAGTTCGGTGGGGTCATCATATTCGCAGCCCCGCTCAGTCAGGTCAGCGGTCAAGGGCATATAGAGTTTGAGCGTCGTGGGTTCGGGCGGGAGAACGGTAAAGCTGTCCTCGCCCATGACCAGCCCAAGGCCGCTTCCGTTGTCCCACTTGACATGGAAGGTCCCGATGTCGTCAATGTGGTCCAGCGTTCCCATCGTGCCGGGCGGCACCGGGTGATAAGGGTCTTTCATCTCTCTGAGCTTGATGCGGCTGCCCTTGGGGTACTGCTCCCGCATGAATTCCAGCCACTTCTTGTTGACGGGTTCCATTTACATTCCTCCCATTTGCATAGATTGCTCACCTTGGCTTTGGCCCTGCTCCGGGTTGTCTTGGGTAAAAAAATCGAGGAAGGCGGAGCCTTCCTCGCACTTGAGATAGCCCTGGCTGGTAACCTGCCCGACTTCGTGGGTCATAAGGAACTCACCGAGGGCCTCGTAGTTGTAGTAGCACTCCAGATCCGGGTCGTAGCGGTATTTGCCGGAATCCTGGATCATGTACTTGCCATAGCTTTCGGCATCTTTTGCTCCTGGGACTAACTCAAAGTCCTCCAGACTGGAGGCTAAAAGCTGTAGTTGGGCCAAGTCCTCGGCCCCTGTGACCTCCATGGCAGCAGAAAATACCCTCTGATGGTACACCGACATGACGTTCAAAGTATCGCAGAGTTCGTTCCACTCGGCTAACTCGGCCATGCCGCCCTCCAATGCGAAGGGCGTGTTCTTCCCATAGCATAGGTGGAGAGTACGCTGGCACACGTTGATATCCAGTATGTTCTCACGCTGTCGGAACCGGTCAAATTCCATCTCCGTGAAGGGGAGGAAAATGATCGACTTTGCTCCGTCAGGCTTAACGAATACCAGCTCAGCTTGTCGACTGTCCCACGCATAGGGTGGGAAGCTACGGCCTTGGTATAGCTCCTCCATCCGCATCCCGTTGCGGAAGAACAATCCATAGGGGGTTGCATTGCCCTCGCCGGACTGGATGAGCTGCTGGGCCAGAGCCTTGCCGTTCACCGCATCCACCTCTGCTGCCAGAGCCGAGCCGCCGTGGATGGTCAGGTAATGCTGTTTTCCCGCTTCCTCCAGCTTGGAGAAGTCGCTGATGACCGTGGTTTCCTGACAGCAGAAGGTCATGTTGATGAAGTCCTTGATATCCTTCAAGTCAAAAACGGCACACGCCGCCTGAAACTGCTCTGCCTCATAGACATCAAAGCTGTCCAGCCGCTTCGCCAGATAGTCCAGTTCGTCCGCATTGACCGCCTGACCTTTGAGGCAGGCCAAGACTTCATAGCCGGAGTCGATATCGTCCACCATGCAGTCTTGGGCTACTGCGGTGCCGATTCCCATCGGCTCCAGGACTTCGCTGATGGAGTGGTCGTACTCAGCGCTACTGAGGGGGAAGGGGATTGTTGCAACTCCACTTTCCGGAATGCTGGGGTTGGAAAGAACCGCTTTGATTACATATGACATTTTTATCATCTCCTTTTTTAGTTTGGTAGCACAAACACATACCACAATGGGTCACGGAAGTCTACTGATATTTTTCTTCTCTCTGCCGTTTCGGGCAAAATTCCGGGGCTGCTTGCGGGGCGGGGGATCCTTGGCGCTTCTGTCCGGGGACATCATCATGCGCTCAAACTTCTCGTACTTGGTGCCGCTCATAAAATACTTTGCCATGGTTGCTCCTTTCCGGCCTGGCTCCGAAGGGGCAAAAAAAGCCGCTGTCCCTTACGGAACACGGCCTGATGTAATGATATTAGGATTGTTGGGTCATGCCGGGGAAGACAGGCGGAGCCTGGGTCACCTCCTGCTCATTTGACCGCTGCACCAGCTCGTCAAAACTGGGGACGGCGGATTCAATCTGCTCCACAATGCCGGTCAGCAGTTTTTCACGCTCCAGGGTAATGGAGTAGTCGCTTTCCAGTGTTTCATGGACGCAGCGGTATACCTCCGCAAGCTGCTGGTCACTGAATAGCTGATTCGGGGAGAGAAGCCCGGAGCGGGTGGCGAAGTCTCGCTTGGCAGCGTCGTAGCTATCGGTATAGTGCCCTTGCCACAGTGCTGTGTGGTTTTGCACCCACTCCCAGGTGACAAACTCCATCCCATATTTGGTCTGGTGGCCCGCCAGCACGATGTTATTAAACTCGGCCAGCGCCCGATAGTCACCCTCCAGTCCGCTGGCCTTGATCCGGGGGGCCTGCTCCATGAGCTTCTCATATTCGGTTTTTTTCATATTTTCCTCCTTCTGGGCTAATGCCCGAAATAAAAAAAGCCGATACTTGACCAGTCGGTCAAAGCATCGGCTGTTTGGAATGTTAAAAAAACAATGATTCCATTGCGGAATGGCGAAGGAAAACAGCTATGCGGTATGAAAATTTCCACATTTCAGTTTTTCATCCACCAAAACAGCAGGGGTTCGAATCCACCCCACGGCGAAATTTATCCATCGTTCGCGAATGTAAAATAAAATTCGCCAACCCATTGACACATCTGGCTTTGAGCCCGATTTATCAATATCGTTGGCGAATTATGGTGGGAGCGGGTGGATTCGAACCACCGTAGCTTACGCAACAGATTTACAGTCTGCCCCCTTTGGCCGCTCGGGAACGCTCCCATATAAAGTTGTGGAGCTGGTGGACGGACTCGAACCCCCGACCTGCTGATTACAAATCAGCTGCTCTACCAACTGAGCTACACCAGCACCAGGCTGTTCGTCCAACAGCGAAAGTTATTTTACCAGAAAAAACTCCGCTTGTCAACAGGTAAATTTCTGCAACTTTCACTTGCTAACGTGTTAAAAGTTTGATGCACTAATAGCTATCTTTTACAGTTTGACCTCTTCGCCAAAGAAGTGGTTGACACAGCGGCGGTGTCTGGTGTATAATCCCTTTTAGTCATTGACGGTCAACACTCAAATACGCAGGTGTAGTTCAATGGTAGAATGTCAGCTTCCCAAGCTGAACACGAGGGTTCGATTCCCTTCACCTGCTCCAAAAGAAACGACACATCATCACTGATGTGTCGTTTTCTTTTGCTCTTATTCCACAATCAATTCCCCATCCCGTACGTCCAGCTTCAGGATCTGGCCCGGCGCAACTGCACCGGCGATGATCTGCTTGGAGATGAGAGTCTCCACCGTGTGCTGGAGGTAGCGGCGCAGGGGCCGCGCGCCGTAATGGGGGTCGTAGGCCGCGTCCAGAATAAAAGTCTTGGCGGCGTCGGTGGCGGTCACCGACAGCTCCTTGTCCGCCAGCCGTCGGTTGAGCCCCGCCAGCTGCAGATCCACGATGTGGTCCAAATTCTCCTTAGAAAGGGGCTTGAAGGACACGATCTCGTCCAGGCGGTTCAAAAACTCGGGCCGGAACTCCTGCTTGAGTAAAGCGTTCACCTGCTCCCTTGCCTCAGAGGTGATGTTCCCCGCCTCGTCCATCCCCTCCAGGAGATATTGGCTGCCCAGGTTGGAGGTGAGGATGATAACGGTGTTCTTGAAGTCCACCGTCCGGCCCTGACTGTCCGTCACCCGCCCGTCGTCCAACACCTGAAGCAGGACGTTGAACACATCGGGGTGGGCCTTCTCCACCTCGTCAAAGAGGATAACAGAGTAAGGCTGACGGCGCACCGCCTCGGTGAGCTGTCCCCCTTCCTCATAGCCCACATAGCCGGGAGGGGCGCCGATGAGGCGGGAGACGGAAAACTTCTCCATATATTCGCTCATATCGATGCGCACCAGGTTCTTTTCACTGTCAAAGAGGGCCGCCGCCAGCGTCTTGGCGAGCTCCGTCTTACCCACGCCTGTCGGACCGAGGAAGAGGAACGACCCGATGGGCTTATCCGGGTCGGCGATGCCCGCCCGGGAGCGCAAGATCGCCTCGCTCACCAACCGCACCGCGTCGTCCTGACCGACGACCCGTTCATGGAGGATGTCCTCCAGGTGAAGCAGCTTCTCCCGCTCCCCCTCCATGAGCCGGGCCACAGGAATCCCCGTCCACCGCTCTACGATACGGGCGATCTCTTCTTCGGTGACCTTGTCCCGCAGGAGAGAGGCGGCCTTGCCCTCGTTGGCCGTCTCTTCGCTCTGCTCCAGTTCCTTTTGCAGAGCTGGGATGGTGCCGTATTTCAGCTCCGCCGCCTTTTCCAGGTCGTACTCCCGCTGAGCCTTTTCCAACTCGGCGTTGGCCTCGTCCAGGTCGCTTCTCAGCTTCTGTACCCGGCCGATAGCGTTCTTCTCGTTCTCCCACTGGGCCTTCTTGGCGTTAAAATCCTCCCGCGCCTCCGCCAGTTCTTTTTGCAGCTCGGCCAGACGGCTCTGAGAGAGCTTATCCGTCTCCTTTTTCAGTGCCGCTTCTTCGATCTCCCATTGGACGATCCGCCGGGAGATCACATCCAGCTCGGTGGGCATGGAGTCCATCTCCGTGCGAATGAGAGCGCAGGCCTCGTCGATGAGGTCGATAGCCTTATCAGGCAGAAAACGGTCGGTGATATAGCGGTTGGAGAGGGTCGCCGCGGCAATGATGGCCGGGTCGGTGATCTTCACCCCGTGGTAGACCTCGTAGCGCTCCTTGAGGCCGCGGAGGATGGCAATGGCGTCCTCCACTGTGGGCTCCGCCACCAAAACGGGCTGGAACCGCCGCTCCAGCGCCGCGTCCTTCTCGATATACTGGCGGTACTCATTCAGCGTGGTCGCTCCGATACAGTGCAGTTCCCCCCGGGCCAGCATGGGCTTTAAGAGGTTGCCCGCGTCCATGCTCCCCTCGGTCTTGCCTGCGCCCACGATGGTGTGGAGCTCGTCGATGAAGAGCAAAATGCGCCCTTCCGACTTCTTCACTTCGTTCAAAACGGCCTTGAGCCGTTCCTCAAACTCGCCCCGGTACTTTGCTCCGGCGATGAGCGCGCCCATGTCCAGAGAAAACACCGTCTTGTCCCGGAGAGACGCGGGCACGTCACCCTTGACGATACGCTGGGCCAGCCCTTCGGCGATGGCGGTCTTGCCTACGCCCGGTTCACCGATGAGCACCGGGTTGTTTTTGCTCTTGCGGGAGAGGATGCGGATGACGTTGCGGATCTCGTCATCCCGCCCGATCACCGGATCGAGCTGGTTCTTGCGGGCCCGGTCCACAAGGTCCGTTCCGTACTTTTTCAGCGCGTCGTAGGTGTCCTCCGGGTTGTCCGAGGTCACCCGCTGGCTGCCCCGCAGAGCCGCCAACGCCTGCATGACCTTCTCCTTCTCCACGCCGTAGGTGCGGAAAACCTCCTTCACGCCCCCCTCGGCGGCCTCCAACAGGCCCAGCAGCAGATGCTCTACCGACACAAACTCGTCGTGCATGCTTCCGGCGATTTTCTCCGCGGCGTTCAGGGCCTTGTCCGCCCCGGCGGAGATATACACCTTGTCCGCCTCCCGTCCGCCGCCGGACACCTTGGGCAGCTTCTCCACCTCCGCGCGCGCCGCCGCCTGGAAGGACTCCAACGTCAGGCCCATGTTGGCCAGCAGCTGGGGCACAAAGCCCCCCTCCTGCTCCACCAGCGCCAGGAGCAGGTGGCTCTGCTCGATCTGGGGATTGCCGTGCTCGATACTGATGCGCTGGGCGTTCTGAAGCGCGTCTATGGACTTCTGGGTCAATTTCTGCATGTTCATGGTCTGACCCTCCTTTCATTTGTCCTTAGTATAGTGCGCCGCAAGGAGAAATACATGAACACATTGTAAACAATTAGCACTCTCTTAAAGAGAGTGCTAATCCAGCGTCTCAGAGGCGCGGCCCGATAATCGGCGGGCGGGGCAAGCCCCGCCCCTACGAAGGAACACGTTATCATAGACAATGTAGGGGAGGGGCTTGCCCCTCCCGGGACACGGACGCAAACTCAGCCCCCCGACTCCTCAAAAATTTGCCGCATGCCCTCCACCACTTCAAAAACCATCCGTTTCCCTAATGATGTCATTGAACAGGTCGAGGTCGCCATCCGCGGAACAGGCGCATCCTTCTCCGCCTTTGTCATCGAGGCCACTCGGGTGGCGTTGGAGGATCTGGCAGAGGAAGAATAAGCTCTGAAAAGGAGGGGGTAACCCCTCCTTTTGTTGTTTAAAGACACACCGCAATGGTTCCTTCTCCACCCCTATCCCTTTTGAAGCCGCCCTTGCGTCCTTTTTGAAAAAGCGGTATACTATGAGCAAATCCTTTTGCAAGGAAGTGAACGCTATGCTCTCCCAACGCTGTGTCGACCTGGGCACCGCCCGCTCGGTGATCCGGGAGCTGTTTGAATACGGCAAGCTCCGCGCCAAGGAAGTAGGCGCGGACAAGGTCTTTGACTTTTCCATCGGCAACCCCTCCGTCCCCCCTCCCCATGAGGTGCAGGAAACGCTGGCGCGGCTGCTGACCACCGTCGATCCCCTCACCCTCCACGGCTACACCTCCGCCCAAGGGGACCTGGCCGTCCGGGAGCAGCTGGCCGCCAGCCTTTCCAAGCGGTTTGGGCACGAGTATACCGCCTCTCAGCTTTACCTCACTGTGGGCGCGGCGGCGGCGCTGTGCTGCGTGTTCCATGCCCTCACCGTCCCCGGCGACGAGTATATCCTCTTCGCTCCCTATTTCCCCGAATATAAGGTGTTTATCGAAGGGGCAGGGGCCCGGGTCAATATCCTGCCGCCCCAATATCCCGACTTTCAGATCGACTTGAACGCTCTGGAGGCGGCGGTGAACGAGCACACCAAGGCGGTGCTCATCAACTCCCCCAACAACCCCTCCGGCGCGGTATATACCCCGGAGACCTTGAACGCTCTGGGCAAACTACTGGAGGATAAGTCCCGGCAATACGGCCACCCTATTTATCTGATCTCCGACGAGCCCTACCGGGAGCTGACCTATGACAGCGTGACCACCCCCTGGACGCCCGACTTCTACCGGGATACCATCGTGTGCTATTCCTACAGCAAGTCCCTCTCCCTCCCCGGCGAGCGCATAGGCTACGTGCTGGTGGGCCGGTCGGTGACGGACAGCGAAACGGTCTACGCCGCCGTGGCCGGGGCGGGACGCACCCTGGGCTATGTGAACGCTCCCTCCCTTTTTCAGCGGGTGGCGGCCGCCTGCGACGGTCTGCGCGCCGATGTGGGTGTCTACGCCGAAAACCGCCGTCTTCTCACCGAGGAGTTGGGTAAGCTGGGCTACGACACCGCTCACCCGCCCCAAGGCACGTTCTATTACTTCCTACCCACCCTGGAACCGGACGACGTAGCCTTCTGCCAACAGGCCAAGGCCCTTGACCTGCTTCTTGTCCCCGGCTCCGGCTTTGGCGCGCCGGGATATGCCCGCCTGTCCTTCTGCGTCCCTACAGACCGCATCCGGGGCGCGATCCCCGGTTTTCACGCACTGGCCCAACGATACGGGAGGTGACCCACATGGCTTTTGAAGGCTTTTCCGAGCAGACCATCGACTTTCTCTACGGCATCTTTTTTCAAAACGAGCGGCTTTGGTTCGCCGCCCACAAGGACGAGTATCTGACCCATCTCCAGCGGCCCATGAAGGCGCTGGCCGACGAGACCTTCCAGCGGCTCACCGCCCTCTATCCCCGCAAGGATCTGGTCTGCCGGGTTGCCCGGATCTACCGGGACGCCCGCCGCTGCCGGGGCATCAATTTTTACAAGGAATCCCTCTGGTTCACTCTCCAGCCTCCCGCGGAGCCGGGACAGGACTACCCCTGCTTCTGGTTTGAGCTGGGCCGGGAGACCTGGAGCTACGGTATGGGCTTTTGGATGCCCTCCGCCGCCACCATGGCCCGCCACCGCGCCGCCATCGACGCCGCGCCCCAGCAGCTGGGCCGGCTCCACGCCCGGCTGCTCACCCAGGCGGAATTTTTGCTGGAGGGGGAGCGCTACGCCCGTTTCAAGACCGGCGCACCCCCCGATCTGGCCGGGTGGTACAACATGAAGGCCTTCTCCCTCCAGCACGAGAGCATCGACGTGACCGAGACCTTTGACGGCCCCGCGCTGGTGGAGCGGCTGGTGAACGGCTTTTCCTTCCTCATGCCCTACTATGACTATTTCCTTCCTCTCTCCCAGGCGGGACAGCCCCGGCAAGTCCCCTAAACTTCCAGCAACTTTTTCCCCGCCCTGGGCAAACTACCTCTTGACTTCAACAAGAGGGAGGTGGGCCTATGGCAGCGAGATATAGAAACTGGTTTTGGCTGGGCCTGGCGGCGTTGGCCGCCGCTGTTCTGCTACTTCGCCCCCAGGAACCGCCTAAGATAGCCCAGGTAGACAGCCCCGTAGAGGTGGCCGAGGCTCAGCCCAAGCTGTTGGCCCTCACCTTTGACGACGGTCCCCGCCGCTCCACCACCTCTAAGCTACTGGAGGGGTTGGACCAGCGTGGGGTGCAGGCCACCTTTTTCCTCATCGGCAAGCAGATCGAGGGCAACGAGGACCTGATCCTCCAAATGGCGGAGGGCGGCCACCAGATCGGCGTCCACACCTTCGACCATGTGGAGCTGCGTGACCTCTCCCCCGCTGACATCCACCGCCAGCTGGACCCTACCCGTGAGGCTCTGCGCTCCCTTCTGGGTGACCGAGAATTTATTCTCCGCCCACCCTACGGCTTTGTGGATGACACCCTTCTCCAGCAGGCCGACTCCCCCATCATCCTCTGGTCGGTGGACCCGGAGGACTGGCACGACCGCGACGTCCAGCGGGAGGTGGCCCATATCGTCTCCCATGTCCAGGACGGCGACATCATTTTGATGCACGATATTTTTTCCGAAAGCGTAGACGCCGCCCTCCAGGTGGTGGACCAGCTCCGCCAGGCGGGCTACGCCTTCGTCACCGTGGACGATTTGCTGCTCTCCCGAGGCATTACGGCGGAAAACGGAGCGGTCTACCGCCACGCGCATCCCCAGTGACGACCTTTCCTCCGCCCCACTATTTTTCCTCTCTCCTGTATCCATATATCCCCCCAAAGCAAAAATTTTCTTCCATTTTCCCTTGCATTTTCATGGAAATCATGGTATGCTAATTTCTGGAAGAGAATTTCAGGGAGAGGGGGGAGTCCGATGTTTCAGGTGGGAGACAAGATCGTGCACCCCATGCACGGCGCGGGGATCGTGGATTCTATCGTCACCAAAAAGGTCAACGGGATAAAGCGGGACTACTACATCCTCAAGCTCCCTGTAGGCGGCATGGTGGTCATGATCCCCACCGCCACCTCCGACACCATCGGTGTACGCGCGGTCATCGACGCCGGTCAGGCCAACCGGGTCATCGACGCCATTCCCTCCTTGCCCATCGACATGACAGCCGGTTGGAACCAGCGGTACCGGGAGAACATGACCCACCTGAAAAGCGGCGATCTGCTGGAGGTAGCCCT
>Ga0209694_1002952_pt1 | contig 12334 bp, 10 predicted proteins | sample GluameincwithD2O_FD_187499 | JGI IMG/M metagenome (GOLD analysis project Ga0209694, IMG submission 187499) | Mouse cecum microbial communities from Vienna, Austria - Glucosamine amended microcosms incubated with D2O (SPAdes) (version 2) | ecosystem: Host-associated > Mammals > Digestive system >...
AGAATTATTTCTACCTATAGAATAAATCTTTTTAGGAGTGTATGGGTGGTTTTAGCTCGAAAAAAGCTATACATAAAGCGTAATTGAAGCAGTTAGAAATTAGATAGAATTTCTAGGTAGAAAAAAGCTTGGGAATTACAGATTATTGATTCATCAGCTCATCCAGACGCATAGAGCATCCCTTAAAAATCTGCTCATAAGCTGTTTCAAAGTCATTGGTATACCAGGGATCGCTGATGGATTGATCAGGCAGCAGCAATTGAATTTTCTCTTTGCTTCGGCAAAGCAAATGGTGAATTCGGTTCAGGTTAGAGGTATCCATGACATAAATGGCATCGAAAGCTTCTCCATCATCTATGCGGACCTTTCTGGCTTTATGTTTTGAAAATGGAATCTGATGTTCCTTGAGCACTTTTTTTGCCGCCGGATACATATCGCTTCCTGCTTCTTCAGAAGAAACAGCTGCACTTTCGATATAGAAATCCTGACTGGGGTTATGTTCTCTAACCAATTCTTTCATAATAAATTCTGCCATCGGTGAGCGGCATATGTTTCCATGACAGACAAACAGTACTTTTTTCATAAAATTCCTTTCTGGATCAAAGATTGATCCTCTGACTCACTAACTCAATGATTCCATATACTGATTTTCTAATTATCCGGATTTTTCTTCTATAATTCCGGATTCTTCGTTTTTGATGTTTCTGATCAATAAATCGGATTCTCTTTTTGACATTCTGATAAAGTAAAGACAGTTTTACTTGAATTCAAAGGTTACAGGAAGAAAACATCACGTTAATCTTGCCTGTGCTGATTATTTTCATTATCATCACCACTTATTTTAAAGGAGAATCATGAATAAAAATCTTCAATATTTCCCCGCTTATCTCAATATGAAATCCATGAACGTGCTGATTGTCGGTGGCGGATCTGTCGCCTTACACAAGGCAAAAATCATGCTTTCATTTTGTGATTCCATCAAAGTCGTATCGCGCTCATTTCTTTGCGAATTTAAGGCTCTGGCCGAAGCCGAAAACAAAATTTCACCCGGACGCCTGCTTCTAATTGAACGGGTTTTCGAGCCTGATGATCTGATCAAAGCAAACCTGGTGATCGGGGCTTTAGATGATCGAAGGATCAACGAACAGATCGCACAGGAAGCGAATCAAAGAAACATCCTCTGTAATATTGTCGACCAGCCTGATCTATGCTCTTTCATCTTTCCAGCGATGATTCAGGATGGATTGCTGAATGTGGCCATCTCAACGAGTGGAGCGTCTCCTTCGGCTGCTCAATATCTTAAGCATACCTTTGAAAATCTGATTCCTGAATCATTTTCTGAAATTCTGAAGTTTCTCAAAAGCAGCCGATCACTCGTTCTAAAAACAATCCCTGATCCAAAGATTCGTTCAAAATTTTTCCGCTTTCTATTTAATGAATGCCTCTATCAGAATCAGGCGATTCGTTCAAATCAACTGGATCAATGGCTCGATCAATGCACCAGCAATCCAGAAGACTTCTTCTCTCAGGCAAGCCTGCACAGGGAAGTCGTTTTAGCAGGAGCCGGCTGTGGATCAATCAACCAGCTGACTCTTGAAGTTTTTAAACTGATCGAAACAGCACCTGTGATTTTCTACGACGATTTACTTGATCCCGATATTTTAAAACTTGCCAGTGGTCAATGCATTTACGTTGGAAAGCGCAAGAACAGACATTCCAAAAATCAAAACGAGATCAACCAGCAGCTTTTAGAAGCCTGCACAAAGTATCCCTGGGTATTGCGTTTAAAAGGTGGAGATCCCTTTGTTTTTGGAAGAGGCATGGAAGAAAAGCTATTTCTGGAAAAGCATGGAATCAAGGTCAGAATCGCTCCAGGAATCACTTCTGCCATTGCCATTCCACAAAGAATGAATATACCGGTAACCGATCGAAATACTGGAAGGTCTTTTATGGTGATCAGTGCTTCAAGCCAAAATCCGGATGAACTATTCTCTGAAAGTCCGTCGCTTCTGGCCCATTATCAGGGAACTCTGATCATTCTGATGGGTTTAACGAAGATCAAAGAAATTACCAATTCGCTTATTCAGGCCGGTAAAAATCCTGACTGCATTTGTGCTGCCATTTCAAGTCCTGACATCTCATCAAGTCTGGGTGTATCTTCAAGCCTGAAAAACCTGGCCGAGGATGTCAAAAAGGCAGGACTGAAGCCTCCTGGAATTCTTGTGATCTCCCCGGCAGTAACCTATATGAAAGATTCAATCAATTCTAAAATTGTTTACTCATCATTAGATTCTAAAAAAACGCCTGTTTCAAAAATTTGCATTGGGGTCATCTCCACTCCAGGATTTTATCAAAAACTAAAAGCTGATATTCATTCACCCCATATAACCCCCGTCGAGCTTCTATCCGGAAAGGTAAACCCATTGAACCTCTCTTCTCTGAAACAGAAGCTTACGAAAATATCCAGTGAATCCCCTGATGGTATCTGTCTGGCCTTTCTTTCAGAAAATGGCAGCCGGATCTTCCTGGAACAGCTTAAAAAGGAAAAAATGGATTTTCGATTCTTAAGTTCGTGCCGGATTGCCTGTATTGGTCCGGCAAGTGCCAAACCTTTTGAAGAGGCGGGAATTTATCCTGACCTGATTGCCGCTCGTTCAACCACAATCGATTTTGCAAACGAGATCAATGAGAAAATTTCAAAAAATATGCCTGTCATCAGCTTTCGCTGCAAACAGGCTGGTGATCAGTTTGAAAAGGATATCCAATCTTTTCATCCAGTCATCCGAGTCAATCTGTATGAGCTGGATTGGAGTCAAACCGATTGTACAGATTCGATTTTAGCCGATCCATCCGATTTACTGAATGCCCTCGTATTTGGCTCTCCCGAATCTGTTAAGGCATTTATGCAGATAAAATCGGGTGAGATCTCAGAGATTATGAAGCTGCCTGTCTTCTGTCTGTCAAAGATGACTGGAAATGCCTTATCCGCAGCTGGATTTACGAAGATTATTCAACCTTCAGAAATCTCATGTCAAAGCCTGGCTGAAAAGATCAGTGAATTCTTCTGTTAGGAGTTTCGAATTCAACTCCTTTCAGAGTTTGAACTGTATTGATCCATCCTGATAACCAATCATCAAATCGAAACGAAATGACATGTAAATAAAAGTCTTTCCATCCGCCTGTTTCTCATTAAAGAGGTATGGCTATGGAAAGACTTTTTCATTTTGCCTGAATAGTGGAAAACTTCAATTTTCATTATGTCCTGCAAACTGGTTCTGGTTTTCGCCTGGAAGATAGAGGTATCGTTTTTTTCCCTGAATCATTTCCTCTATGATCTCAAGACCAAATACTTCTGAAGAAATATCAGCCTGGATAAACTCTTCTGGCGTACCTGAAAAATACAGTTTGCCCTGATGCAGAATTCTAACTTCATCCGCATTTTCTAATGCTGCTGGAAGATCATGGCTGATCATGATCACTGTTTTTTTCTGCTTATGTGCCAGGTTCTTTGCCTTTTTATACAAATCAAACTGACTGGCTGCATCGAGATAGGCAGCCGGCTCATCCAGAAAAACAATATCTCCATCCTGACATAAAGCCTGAGCAAGTGATGCTTTCTGTCTTTGCCCACCAGAAATTTCATCCATCCTACAATCGGCCAGCTCTTCTATGCCCATCGCTTTTAATGCTTTTAATGTCAGAAGACGATCTTTTTTCCGGTAACGTCGTGGCCAGCTCAGATCATGAAAGCGTCCATGAAGCACATATTGAAAAACAGACATTGAGGGGACCTGCTGGCTTTGCATGATGGCACTCATCTTTTTTGCACGCTGTTGAATCGAAAGATTTTCGAGATTTTCACCATCGATCAGTACACTTCCATCAATAGGTTTTAAGATCCCCATTAACGTTTTTAACAGAGTGCTTTTCCCGCTTCCATTCAGTCCGAGAATCAAAGTCAGTTTTCCACTTTCAAACTTCGTATTTATATCCTGTACAACTGAATTTCCGTCATAGCCCAATGTTAGGTCTCTGGTTTCAATCATGAAGCTGTCCTCTTTTCTGTTTCACATTAATGATCATGCAATGCTTTCCTGTCGTTTTTTGTCTTTGACTTTTTCTGACTGAAGAGACTTCGCCTGCGGCTTTTTAACAGCAAAAACAAAAAGTAAGGCCCTCCGGCAAGCGATAAAAGAATTCCACACGATATTTCAAAGGGAGCAAACAGAACACGCCCCAAAAAGTCCGCCATCAGTAAAAGAAAGGCACCCGCCAGAACATTTGCGATCATCAGAATACGAAAAGAACTCTCATTGGCAAAAAGTTTTCTGATGATCTGAGGCACAATTAATCCGATAAAACCAATCAACCCGCAAAATGAAATGGTTCCTCCTGCCAATAACGAAGACAGAACTAAAAAGATCTGTGTCCATCGCTTTGAATTCAAACCAATCATCGTGGCCTGGTTTTCGCCCATGGAAAGAACCTCGAGTTCTGGCGCACACAGGGTGCTGATCATCATCGCAAGAATAATTGCCATTAATCCAGGAAGAATTCGTTCCATGCTGACTCCCGAAAGAGAACCCATGCGAAAACCGGTATATCCAATTAATGCGTCAGGCCAGAAGGTGATCACCAGGTCACTTAACGCGGAAAAAATTGAAGAGATCGCCAGACCCGCTAATAACAGAGTTGTTTTAGAAGCCTGAACTTTTCTGGCCAGAAATAATACCAGCTGACTTGCCATCAGGGCTCCCGCAAAAGAAGCCGCTGGAACCAGATTAAATACATTTGGGAATAGAGCGCAGGCAATCGTTGTCATCAGCCCTGCTCCTGAATGAATACCAATAATATTGGGAGCAGCTAAAGGATTAGCCAGAACCGATTGAATAATCAGTCCGGATAAAGCTAAAGCTCCTCCGGCAAAAACGCAGCCAATCGTTCTGGGCAGTCTTAAATGAACCAGAACAGCCTGTTCGGTTTCACCAAGAGAACCGGCAAGAATTTTAGAAAGTGGAATTCGAACGGATCCGGCAAACAGGCTAAATCCAGTGCCAATGATTACCAGTATGACCAGAACTGCCAATAAAGTCAGCGTTCGGTTCTTTTCCTGATGCTCTGGTGCAGTATGCTGATTATTTCCCATTGTCCAAAGCCATATCCTGATTCAGATCTGAATGGTTTACTTCAATTGAGTCAAGCAGATCTGCCAGTTTCTGGTAAGCTTTCGCCCATTGATCATTGGGTTTTAGATTATACAGTTTATTATCCATCTCAAAGACTCTTCCTTCTTTGACAGCCTTTAGTGAATTCCAGGCTTCACTGGCCATCAGCGCCTGATCCATATTCTTTCTGGCTTTTGTATCATCGCTTCCCTGATAGACAACAAAGATCGCATCGGGATTGGCTTCAAGAATGGCTTCCGGAGAAAGATTTTCAAGAATCATCTGATCACTGTCGGCTATGTTTTCGGTATTCAGATCAGAAAGCATCTCTCCAAGAACGCTTCCCTTCGAGTTTTTTGAAGAAACAGAAGATCCGGTCGCCCGAATATACAGGACCCTGATTGGATCCGCTTTTTTGCGGCGTTCGATGGTTTGATCAATTTCATCCTGCAAAGCAAGACCAGCCTGTTCATAGGCTTCTACATCTCCTGTCAGTTCAGAAAAGATTTTCAGCGTCCGCAGATAATCATCAAAGTTGGATACATCAAAATAGGCGACCGGAATATTTGCCTGCTCAAGAACATCTTTCAGATTCTTCTGTGATTCATTTTTCGCGCTGGCAATGACAAGATCCGGTTTTGATGCAATCAGTTTTTCTGCATTAATCTGCTTCACTTCACCCAGGTCTTCAACATTCATCTGCGCATCACTGCTGAAATTTGTAAAGTAATCATGCGCTGCTGCAACCAGTGAATCCTTTCCACCTGCATCAATCCATTCATCCGCAAAACTTCCAATGAGTGCAGCTGTCCGCTCTGGCCTTCTGATTTCAAATTCCTGCCCTAAATCATCTCGAAAGCGAATCACTCCACTATCCTGAGCGAGCTCTTTTTCCGATTTTAGCTGCGTTGATTTTTCATTTGAACTCATATCTGTCCTGGCTGAATTTTCAGCAGAACTGGCTGGAGTACTCTGACAGCCGCATATACCTACAGCTGCAAACAGCAGAAAGGCCATCTTTTTTCGGGAATGATTTAACTTATTTTTAAAATAGTGAATATTTAACAATTTTTTCATATCCGTATTCCTATGATTTCTATGATTTCTATGATTCTTCGATTTCTTTGATTCTATTGATATCCTGCTTCTGATTCTAAATCTCTTAATTCTCATAAGCCTTCTGATCTGGCTTCATTTTGAAAAAAAGGTTTTCCCACAGGAAAACCTTTTACAAATTCATTTTCACTCAGAAATTCTGGCTGCCTTAAATATAAGGCTTTGCAGCCTGTTTGATTGCATCCGGATTTTCCCTGAGATATTCATCAAAACTTTTGCCAGACGCTTCGACCATTCTTCCTAAATCAATAAGAAAGTTCGGTACATCTTCTTCCAGGAGTGTTCCAACTTCCTGACCAAATCGTTCCTGGTTCTGCCTTTCATCACCATATTCAAAAAGCAAAAATCCAGGAAATGGTTTCTTATCGACAAATTTTACTGCGCCCCTGAATCCAAGACGTCCGATCTGATGAGTTCCGCATGAACTGGCGCATCCTGAGATAAAGATCTTTGGCAGCGCGTCATCTCTGAGATTGGCTTCTCTGACCTTTTCAATTGCTTTTTTGAGCATTCCCTGAGAATCCCTTAAACCAACCTGGCAGATTGAAGCTCCAACGCAGCTGACTGATGTTTCAAATGGATTTCGCGCACAGTCTTCTTCTGTAATTTTAAGCAGACGGTCGGCTTCTTTTCCAGTCAGATTAATGATGTAAACCGATTCATCAGGAGTCACACGCAGCTCGACATCCTTCATTTTTGCCGCTTCATCTCTGACCTTTTCTAAAATTTCCAGTTTTGGCGAACCGCCAATTGGATGCCACAGCAGAGAATAAAGTCCCTTTTGCTTCTGTTCAATAATTCTCCAGCTTTGCTCAGGCGTTCCATCCGCTTCTTTATGGCTTGATAAATCCCTGATCTCTCTGAGTTTGAGATCTTCACCATCTGCAAATACTTTTGCAAGTTCTTCCTGGTAGGCTTTTCTGAAGGATTCTTCAGATCCTAAGGCCTCAACCATGAAACGAGTTCTTGCTTTACGTCTGTTTTCGTAGTTTCCATACTTTCTGAAGGTATGAATCATTGCTTTGGTATAGTAAAGAATATCTTCAGGTTTAACTCCCTCATCAACAAGAACGCCCAGGCGTGGATCGATTCCTAATCCCCCTGCTGCATAAACATCGAACAGACCATCTTCTCTGGCCACAAAACCCAGATCTCGGAATGTCGCATGGGTTGTATTCGCTTTAGAGTTCGAGAAAGCCACCTTTAATTTTCTTGGCATCTTTTCACGGTCAATGTAATGAACCAGATAGTCAGCCATCTTTTCGGCATACGGCATAACATCAAAGTATTCATCCGCCTCTACTCCGGACAATGGTGAACACATGACATTCCGGGGGTAATCTCCGCCTCCGCCATAGCAGATGATGTCTACATCGAGAGCCTTATTCATCAGATCAAAAAGTGTATCCGGCAGCAGATCATGGAACTGGACAGCCTGACAGGTTGTAAAGTGAACCAGATTGACATCATATTTCTTGGCCATATCCACAACGAAATTCAGTTTCGAAAGAGGCATGCGGCCAGCAGTCATCCGCAGTCTGAGCATGTGTCTCTTGCCCATTCGCTGTGCGTAGCTTCCGTACTTGCCGGAAAAGCTCTTATACTCCTTGATATTCATTTTACCTTCATGAAATTCACGTGTTTTCTTTTCGAATTCCGGAAGCTGAGCTCTAAAATACTCGACCTCCATCTTATCAAGATCACTCATAAAATCCTCCATCGCTATGTTCATAAACAAATTGTTAATAACAGCTCTTAACAAAGTAATTTTACCTCCTTGATGTTCAAATGTCGGCTTTTTTCCTCATGATAAATACGGATTCGTCTTCGTCTGGTGAATTAAAAAAAGGTCTGAGGATTCAATTCTTCAGACCTTCATTTCTTAAATGTATTTTGTGTGTTCTGATCTGGTAAGGACTCTCTGATAGAATCTGAAAACTAATAGGTTCTTAGATACTCAACGTCCCCTTCAACGGTGTATTTAAGCCCCTGAGGAATATAGATGGTGTCTTCCGGTACAAATTCAATTTCCTGTCCATCTTCATCAGATACAATTCGTCCGCTTCTTTTGCAGATGTTGATGGTTTCAAATGGAGACGAAACAATTCCATTCACATGATCCTTGCAGACTACTTTTTCCACGTTAAAGTATGGAGTTTCCAGGACTTTGAAATGATCGATTTTTCCTGGTTTGTTTTTTCCTTCATAGTCAATAACATCCAGTGACTTTTCAATATGCATTTCGCGGTCTCGCCCCCAGTCATACATACGGTAGGTCGAATCAGAAGACTGCTGAACTTCAAATAATTTCAGTCCACCCATAATGGCATGAACGGTTCCAGCAGGAATATAAACCATATCTCCCGCTTTGACCGGAATATACTCCATCACTTCTTCAAGACGGCCTTCATCAATGATTTTCTTCATTGATTCACGATCATACCCGGGTTTGATTCCAGCAATCAGTTTGGCTCCTTCTTCCGCTTCAAGAATGTACCAGCATTCCGTTTTGCCATTATCATTTTCATATTTGTTGGCATACGCATCATCAGGGTGAACCTGAACGGATAAAGGCTCATTGGCTTTAATGACTTTTATCAGGATTGGAAGGGGACTTCCAAGATATTCAAGAAGATTTTCTCCTGAGGGAAGAACTTCGGACTGTCCGCTTCTGTGAGTAGAAAGAGTCCACAATTCATAACCCCATGGACGCTCAGACACAAATGGTCTGGTTTTAAACATTTTAGCCATACTCTTAATCATCCTTTCTTTGTGCATCAGCTGCAGCACGTTTACCTGTATTATCTTATTTCAACATCAGCTGATGGTTTGTAATGCCTGAAAGAATTCTTTAAATGTATATACTTTTATTATAAATAAATGTATTTTCACTCATTTTTTTTATGACTTTTCGGTTGATAGCGTCTGGGTATTTCCGTTTTAATAAAATGAGTCTTCAAAAACCGCTCATACTTTTCAATAAAGTGGAGATACTTATTCCGACTGATTGGAATGATCGTTCCATTTTTCATTACGACCTCTGAGCGGCTTATCTTAGCGATTTCATACATATTTACCAGATAGGATTTATGACATCTGGCAAAGTATTCCGGAAGCTGCTGCATTATTTCATCAATGGAAGCTGTAGATTTCAACAGTCTGTCCTTGCCATGGATATAGGTATTTCGGGAGATCCTTTCGAGATAGAGCACATCCTTCTTGTGAAGAGTGTATAAAATCTTGTTAAAGCGAATGACCAGAACATCACTGTCAATCTGCTTATGTTCATCGAGAAGATCTTTCATAACTTTGCCTAAATGCTGGCTGACTGCAAGTTTTGATATAAAGGTGATTGGGTGCATGGAGATATTTTTCTGAAACTCTGCAAATTCTGTTATAAAAATCAGATGCATATTGGGTTTATCGTTAAGCATCTTTTCGATTTCTTTAAACATCTGATCCGTAATCATGCTTTCGTTGATTATTGCTGCATCCAATTCGTTTCCTTCATTGACAGAATCTACGAATGCCGGAAATGTAAAATACATCTGTAATGACTTCTCAGAGGTATATCTGCAAAGAATACGATATATCTCTGTTGAACAGTTTTTTCCTACGTAAGCAATCTGCATCATATTCACCTTCTTCGAGCGCCTTCATAGCTTTATATGCCGGAAAATCATCTTTCAGCCAAAACTCATTGAATCTGGGATTTTTCTGTAAAATGTCTTCCTGAGTTGCATTTTTAAATACATATAAATTCTATCGAATTCACTGAATGCGAAATTTCTATTTTGTCATTGTATACAGCTATTTTACCTTTTGAAAAATAACTAACGATTGAATCGATGTATTTTTGACTGATTCGATCTCAGTTATGGCATTTTTCACAGGTTGAATCTGATTCGCATCAGTTCTTTTTCATAAGCTCTGAATTCCTCCTGATTCCCCGTTTCTTTATCTGTCTGTTTTGACTGCTGTTCAAATCGCGCTAAACTTGATTTATGAAAATTATTCTTTCTCCTGCTAAAAAAATGAAGCCAGCAAGCGATCATGGCTTTGAATGCACTCATCCCCGCTTTGAATCTCAGGCCTTGCAACTGTATGGCAGGCTTCTGGACATGAATAAAGAAGAACTCAAATCGCTTTATCGAGTTTCTGATCGTCTCCTGAATGAAATTATTGATGAAATGACAATCCGCAAAAATCAATCGGATCATCATGGTGAAGTTTTTCCTGCTCTGCTTTCCTATTCCGGAATCGCTTTTCGATCCATGGCTCCGGATGTATTCAGCGATGAAGCCTGGGACTATGTCAATTCTCATCTCTGGATTCTTTCGGGATTATTTGGAGTCTTATCCCCTCTTGATGGAATATGGCCTTACCGTTTAGAGATGGGATCAAAATTAAATCCTTCACTGTATAAATACTGGGCGCCTTATACAGATCAGATGTTCATTGATGAAGGTCCGATCCTTAATCTTGCAAGCAAAGAATATTCCGATTTGCTGCCAGAAGAAGCTGATGTGATTTCTTTTACCTTTTTAGATGAGGATGAAACCGGAAAGCGTACACAGCCAGCTGTCTATTCAAAAATTGCCCGTGGTACCATGGTTCGCTATCTTGCAGAAAATCAGATTGAAGATCTTGAATTAATAAAGAACTTTGATGAATTGAACTATCGTTATGATCCGGCTGTATCCGATGATCATCATTTTGTTTTTGTCCGACCAAAACAGGATCCAAAAAATAAAACTCAGAATTAAGATTTCGTTTGAATAAATAGTTGTTCAGTCATTCTAAATCTGAACTTTTCAGACAATCCTGACAATTTATCGATCTTGTCAAAGCCAGACATCGATTCATTAAAATCACTGATAGAATTTGATCAGATGAAGTTTTCTGACTGATCTTTTGAAAGGGGTGATTCCCATAAACAAACCCTTTGCAGACGCCGATTCATCGAAAAGCGGCTATGAAGAAGATCAGCTTGAACAGGAATTTTTACGGATTGCTTCCTGGTATGAAGGTGCGATGGAAGAAGGCATTAGTATACTGCTTGAAGCCAAACATTCCCTTGAAAACGCCTCAGGCTATCCTCATACAATGATTCGTTCTTTGAGTTCACGGCTTAAAACGCCTAAAAGCATCATTGAAAAAATGAAGCGGTTTAATTTCGAACTGACGTTTGAAAGTATGCAGAATAATCTGCAGGATATTGCCGGCCTGCGTATTGTCTGCTCCTACATTTATGATATTTATGCTTTGAGAAGATGGCTTCTGTCAAAAACGAATCTCTCACTGATTGTAGCCAAGGACTATATCAGTTCTCCTAAACCGAGCGGTTATCGATCCCTGCATTTGATCTTCAATGTTCCAGTCACAAGAGGAGATGAAACCAGACTGATCCCTCTTGAAATGCAGATTCGGACAACCGCAATGGATTCCTGGGCTTCCCTGGAACACCAGCTTCGCTACAAGGCAAATCTGATTCGTGATGATCAGATTCATCAGGAACTTAAGGAATGTGCCAGTCTGCTTTATCAATCCGATTTAAGAATGCAGAAAATCTTTGTAAAGCTCTTTTTACAGGAAGATGATGAAGAGTCTCAATCGAATCCCAAACAGGATCGTCTTGAGTTTTCCGGACATCGCCTGATTACTTCTCAGCAGCAGGACTCTGCTGCCTTTGATCGAATCGTCGCCTTGGCTATGGATCAAAATAAAGAACAATCTTAGTCGGATCCTGAATTCCATGGATCGCTGATTTATCCATTGCTTTTTCCTATCTGTTTCCAGGTACTGCTGCCATATCAAAGAAACCGAACGATTTTCCATCTGAATTCTGGAAATTGGATAAACAAAATCCTTTTGAAATATTACGAAAGAAGGGGCTGTTAAATTTCTGACAGTCCAAAAATAAAAAAGGCACCTGATCCGTAATGGATGAGGTGCCTTTTTTGGTAAAATATGTTCATGCTCAATAAACAAAATTACCAAACACACTATAACTGTTATGAAATGACCTTTGTCAAGAGTGAATAAGAAGACAT
>Ga0209694_1002956_pt1 | contig 12331 bp, 11 predicted proteins | sample GluameincwithD2O_FD_187499 | JGI IMG/M metagenome (GOLD analysis project Ga0209694, IMG submission 187499) | Mouse cecum microbial communities from Vienna, Austria - Glucosamine amended microcosms incubated with D2O (SPAdes) (version 2) | ecosystem: Host-associated > Mammals > Digestive system >...
CGCTCACAAATGCGTGGTGTCCGAGACCGAGACTTCTTCATCTTCCGACTGGTCAAACTCTACGCCTAAAAATTTAACACTTCTAATTGCCCAATTTAACATATGCACCGTGCTTTCGGCTTGACCCGTTTTTTTGTGTTTTTTTGTTCAACCCACAAAATTAATGGATGCCTTTTATTTTGCCCCTAAACTGGGGATTTTACACTGCCAATTTCTGAGGATGCAAAATTACCGATTACACCTCTGCTGTCATGTTGCCGATTTCAGGAAGTGCCGAGGCAAGGCGCAGCATATCAGCCCTGATTTTCTCATTAGTGATTCTGGCGTATATTTGAGTCGTCTTGATATTGGTATGCCCCAGCATCTTCGATACCGTCTCGATGGGCATACCATTTGCGAGAGTCACCGTTGTGGCAAAGGTGTGGCGGGCGAGGTGAAACGTAATGTTCTTGTCGATGCCGCACACAGTGGCGAGTTCTTTCAGATAACTGTTGGTGCGCTGATTCGATATGACAGGGAGTACATGCCCGTCAGTGCATTGTCCCTTGTACTTCTCGATTATCGCGAGAGGATAATCGAGAAGAGGCACGTTGACGGCAACGCCGGTTTTTTGCCGGTGGGTCATAATCCATTTGGACCCGTCAAACGCCTCTTTGATGTCGCTCTCCATGAGATTCGCCACATCAATGTATGCCAGTCCGGTGAAGCAGGCGAACAGGAACATGTCTCTCACATGGTCGAGACGAGGAATCGGAATCACCTTAGAGGCGATACGGTCAAGCTCGTCTGTGGTCAGGTAGCCACGATCCACTTCCTCCTTCTTGACCTTGTAGTTGAGAAACGGATCCTTGAATATCATACCGTTGTTCTTGGCGTAAAGAACAATCATGCGGAGAGTCTGAATGAACTTGGCGGTAGTGTTCACACCGCACTTTGACACGCGGCGGAGATAACTCTCGTAGTCCACGATAAATTCGTAGGAGAGCTCGCGCAGGGCGATGTCGGTGATGTTGTAGGTCTCCTTCATGAATTCCTGAAGGCGACGGTAGCCGCGCTCATACTTGCGGTAGGTCTCCCGGCTCTTGCTTACATCGACGAGCTTTTCAGCGTTGTCAAGCCATTTCTTGAAAATCTCCATCAGAGTCTCGGCGCGGGCCGAGATACCGAGATAGGCGTTCTTGACCTTTTCGAGGGTCACTATCTCGTCACGCCGCTCCATTTCCTGAATATGGAAAAGGATGGCGGCTCTTATCTCTGCGAGGAAATCGTTGAGCTGATTCGCCTTCTTCGTCTTTCCTCTCATCTTGCCGGCCTCAGTGTCCCAGTCGCCGACTGCACAGGTTGCCTTGGTCGAGATCTGTGCTGCTTCCTTGTTGACGGTGAGACGGAGGAAAATTCCCGACTCTCCGTTCTTGTTGACCACGTTCTTCCTGAGAAAAAAGGAGGTCTTGTAATTGGTTCTTACCATACCTTTTGGATTTGAGAATTGTGCAACTTGCTGGGTACAGTTCAAAGTGCAACGGAGGAGGGTTCATTGTTTCTGCCCTTTGATAATGTCCCCGGGTTCCGGGTACACCGTACCATGTGCAAAATTACGGGTTAAAAATCAGGTTGGCGAAGACTTTTGTCCGACTAAATTGCGACTTTTCAGATACTTATGAGGGGCACTGTTGCAATTGGCAGTTTTACTGTTGCATTTTCTGTATTTGCAAAAATTTTTGCAACGGATACGCAACGTCATAGGGTCTGAAAGGGTCGTTTTCGAGTCGTTTTACTGTCGCAATTAACAATTCTTAACAATGGGGTTGGTAAGATAAAAGCCTGTAACTTTGATAGTTACAGGCTTTTTCTGGTGATGTACGTGGGTACATTCGCGGAAAGACAGGGTCTTTGGCGTATCTTAAAATCCTCTGATTGTCAGGGCGTTATGGCATCTGATTGATAACAGGTTGCCGGTTAGTAACCGTTTTGAAAAAGGCTTTTCAATCGGCAAACTCCCGCCTCTGCGAGAGCAAGAACCTGAGTTCGATTACAAAGTTACAAATTTTATCTGATAATCACAACATTGCAATCGCCCTTCCTTCACGATTTTAGCGATTTTTCAGAATCCGGCGGTTTTTATGGTTTTGGCAAGCCGTTGTCAAGCATCGTCTCTATTTTACATCCGAGCGACCGCCCGAGCCTTTTACAACCATCGGAAAATCCACCATTTGAACCTGATTGCAGGCAGTCGGTAGCCAATCAGTCACTCTCTGCATCCCAATGGCAATCATGCTGTACAGACCTCAGTCTTAGTAACCTTTTACACTGGTCACAAAGACACTGCATTTTTCAGAATATGCAGTGCGTTTATGACCCGGAAATATTATTGAGCTTCATGGCTGTCTGTACTTTCAAGCAGCCGACACATTTCACTGAACGCACCGTCCGGATTATCCACATGATGAGCTATAGATAATTTAGAGTTCCGTACAGCTGTTTCAATGGAACCGCCTTTCGATGTAAGATACTGGTGAAGTCCACCACACTTTTTGAAAAACTCTATTCGTTTTTCATATTCCGGAAGGAATTTCCGCAATTCCGGCTTCAACGGATTGACTCGTTCATACGAGGAATATAATCCGGTGGTAAGACGGAAATAATAGTAAAACCAGATTTCAAGGCATGGGTGGTTTTCAATAACGATTACCTCGGTATGGCCTCCTGTCTGCCGGTTTTTGAATTGCTTGCCTGAATATTGACGCAGAAAATTTGCGTAGGCGACTTTCTCTTTCTGCCCCGATTTATTATCCATGTCTATCAGACAATATATTTTGTCATACCCGTCGGCAATACATTCTTCTACCCGCGCAATGAGATAGTCCATCCCATCCTTTACGATCTTGGGGTAAACATTCGCCGACAGCAATCCCTGCACGGACAATAGATAATATTGCTCCGTGGGACCTTCTCCAATCACAGCTATGCCGGCTCCATGTTTAAAAGAGCGCTTTTTACGATCTGAACGTTTCATCTTTTACTTGGGTTGATGGCGAGGAAAGGCGAGCCGACTTGTGGACGGGCACCTAATTTGCCGAGTTTGTAGGCATTGAAAATAGATGCGTTTTTGTGCAGGTTGAAATCATCGGCTGAGAATAATTCCGTTGATGCGGTTTCCTTCTCTTTTTCGGTGAACCATGCCATATCGCGACGCATGAAATCTTCCGTCAGAATGAGCTGGTCATGTATGGTGAACAGCAATTGCGCCTCGCTTTCGTTCGACAGGAATGTCTGAAGGAAATAGACCAGCAGATCGTGATGTAGGGAATCATCAAGTTCGTCGATCATAAGGAATCGGTCAGACTTTATGGCTCCGAACAGAATATCCATTTTTTCAACAAACGACAATGTGCCGTCAGACTCAGACTCGATAGGCATGGTGAAACGACCTTTGTCATAGTCATGCTCAAATTCGATTTTGCTTTCGCCTCTTTCGGCAGGACGGTTGACAATATTGGTTATATTGAAATCAGCCTCCTTTACCGCACGCAAAAGAAAGTCCTTCCTCTCCTGTTGCAGGATGGAGGCTTTCAGAAGCGCTGTGATGTTGGTATGTGTCTGAGTTGCCAATATGGAATTACGGATATAGCTTACGACTGTCTCAAATGCCGGAGCCTCTACCGAAATCTTATTATAGGTTGACAGTACGCTGTGATTCGCCAGCGTGTTGGTCGTGATAACAGTTGCTGTCTTGCTGTCAAGGCTTACATTCTTGCCGAAAGTTATTTCAGGCAGATTTGTTTCGTAATTATGCTTGCGCTCATAAAACAGCGACGACACACCGTTGGGATTAAACTCCAGCAATTCATAGATTATTATATCGCCGTTGTACTCAATGCTATAGTCATACTTTACGCCATTGATAAAGAATGATACTGTCATTTTAGTATTCTCATCGCGATGCATGGCAAACGGTCGGAAGAGGATTTTTTCATCTTTCGACGCACACGGCTGGTACAGCTTCGCCCAGACATCGGCAATCGCATAAAGCAGATTGGTCTTGCCTGATGCGTTGGCACCGTAAACCGATGACATACGCAGCACACGGGTAACGCTCCCGCTCCTGGGGTGCTTTACCTTTATTATAAGGCTATCTTCAGACGTATTATCGTTCGAGGCCTCAAATGAGATTTCCTGACGGGCAGAAAAGGAGAGGAAATTCTCCACAGAAAAATCGAGTATCATACTTTTTATAACTGTTTTCGTAAATCAATTACAAATTTACGCCAAAAAAAGTTCACATACAAGTTTACCTCTGATTTTTTATTTGAAAGCGATGAGAGGCGGGGCGGTCTTCTGTGTTGGCGGCATTATGCCGTCAATAGGTGACGGTGTAAGCACTGACACCACTTGACCGCATCACGCCTATGGGCAATGCTGAACACCGACAACCACCATCGCCTTATGGTGGGCATCGGGGACGCTGCCTGATACCATAAGACTGTAATGGCGGCTGTCCGTGTTCCGGGGCGCATTGCCTCGCAAGGACTTTTACGACCGTTCCGCCACTCATCGCTTGATTGCAGCCACCTGTCGAAGACTATGCCGATTTGCTCGTTCCTCACTGCATTGGCATAGACTTCGCCTTATTGGGGCTGACCGTTTTCCTTTTTGTTTTTCAGTGATTTCATAGTCCATCGGCAATAGAAGGATTGCCGACAGATATGCCGCTTTGTGCCGTCATACCGGGGGTGCCATTCAATCAAGGCATCAAGTAACGGATGGGCAAGTATAAGTCGCTCGCCGGATGTAACGTGTGGCTAAGGTCGGTTCATTCAGTCTCGGAAAAATCTCCACACTCCTGCGGAGGTAGTATTTATTCCGTCCTGCCTGAACCGTCCTTTTTGTCGCCACACGACATTTAGGCGTCGAGCAACTCATACAGCCACACCGTCATTAGACGCATGGTTAAAAAAAAGCACCCACCGATATGACAGCTACAAATCAACATATTAGAAATTCAGGTCGAGGCAAGACTCACCAAACCTCCCATCAATACCGCATAATCAAAGTGGTGGCGAATGTGGCAGGTGTCATCATCGGCTTAGTTGTGGCAGTGGTGATGTGGGTGGTAGTCCGACCGATACTCCGAGGTGTGGGATGGCTAATCTCCATACTGACAGTAATAGCGATAATCTATTGGGTATTAACTTTATAAAGCATACGACTATGAAATCATCTGAGAATTTTATCGAGGCTATCCGCAACTATCTCGATAGCCGTGCAGAGAGCGACAATCTGTTTGCTATCCGCTATGCAGACCCCTCCAAATCCCTTTCCGAGTGCTGTCAGTTCATACTGAACGAAGTCAAACGTCAGGGTGTCAGCGTAATGACCAACGATGAGGTATTTTCGCTTGCGACCCATTATTGGGATGGCGACTGCACCGCAGAGGAAATCGGCAAACCCATCAGCTGCAAGGTGATAATCTCCAAAGACCAACTCACTGAGGAAGACAAAGCCGAACTCAAAGAGCAGGCTATGGAGCAGTTCAAGCAGGAACAACTCCGAGAACTCCGCAGACAATCTCAGCCGAAGGCTCAACCCAAGCCGACCGCTACCGCTCCAAAAGCCGGAGCAGAGATTGACTCAATCCCAAACCTATTTGATGAACTCTAAACACCCAAGACTATGAGACCAAGAACTTTAAGAGAGAAGCATATAGTGGAACTGAACGGGCGACTTCGCCCGCTCACCACTCCACAAATGAATTGGGCACTCAACTCTACCATCAATCACTATGGATACAGACTGAAATCCGGAATGTGTACCTGTATGAAATGCGGTCACGAGTGGTTGGAGAGTCGTGACGGAACGTGCCTATGTCCCGAGTGTGGCACACGGATAGAAATCAAGGACACCAAAGAAAGAGTTATCCGCGACAAGTCCTATTTCAACGTAATCACTACCATTGAAGGCTATCAGGTAATCCGCATGTTCCTGATGATAGTTGAAATGCGCAAAGGAATGAAGGCAAAGCCCGCCTATCTTGAAATCGGTCAGTATTTTATTGACCCAAAGGGCAACAAGACCGTAGTAGGTTTGCAGAGGACTCTCGGCTACTACATCGACTCTTTCGCTTTCGGTTCGCCATTGGAGATAAGGAACGACAACGATGCCTTCAATCACATAGCCGACCAATGGGTTTACCCCCGCATCAAGGTCACTGATACAATCAAGCGAAACGGGTTCAAGAACTCCACGCACCATATCCACCCCGTGACACTCTTTCAGCAGTTGCTGACCAACCCCAAAGCCGAGACACTGATGAAAGCCAACGAGATAGAATTGCTCCGATACCTTTGCAGTTCGGACCAGAGGACAGAGGACATCAAGAGATATTGGAACACCATCAAGATAGCCAACCGCAACGGCTACAAAGTCAAGGACTCCGTTATGTGGGTTGACTACATCAAGATGTTGGAGCGTTGTGACAAGGACATTCAATCTCCAAAGTACATCAGCCCCGCCAATCTCCAAGAGGAACACGACCGGTATGTGAAGAAACTTCAGACTATCCAAGAAAAGGCAAAGAGAGCCGAGGACATTCGCAAAGCCCAAGAGAGGGAAGCGAGTTTCAAGGAGCAGAAAGAGAAGTTCTTCGGTATCCGTATCAATGACGGAGAGATTGAGGTCAAGGTTTTGGAAAGCGTTGAGGAATACCGACAGGAGGCTGAAAGTCAGCATATATGTCTATTCAGCGCAGCCTACGACCAGCGTGAGGACAGCCTTATTTTCTCAGCGAGAATAGACGGCAAGATAATCGAGACCATCGAGGTTGACCTCAAAACGCTAAAGGTGGTTCAGTCAAGAGGAGTCTGCAATCAGAATACCGAGTACCACGACCGGATAATCAGACTCATCAACGCCAACTCCCACCTCATCAAAGAACGAATTACAGCATAATCTTAGATTTCATAGTCAGAGTGGAGCGACCTCGTGATGAAGTTGCTCCACTCATTATTTTGTCAAAAATTTCGGCCGCCACAGGCGGCGTTGTGCGCGGTAATCGTTCCGAAATTCAGCGATTTACATCAAGTCAATAAATAACTTTACCCTTGCTAAATATTCACGAATCGTATTTTTAATACGGTTACGTCTTATTGGAGAGGGTTCTGCATTATATCCTATAGCTGTTACTCCAAGGTGATCTGCTTGATATAATGCTCTCTCATTATGATATTTCTGAGAGATAATCGTAATATTATCGAAATTATATAGTTCCTTTACTGCTTCAATAGAGTTTATTGTTCTCCAACCTTGCCAATGTTCGATAATGCAGGTGTCAGGTACACCATAGGCAACTAATGAATCTCTCATGGCTGTAGGCTCATCACAACCATGTTTCTCGGTCATTGTATAATCACCTCCACTTGCAAGGATTTTTTTTATTTTCCCTGCGTGATATAATTCAGCTGCCGCCTTTATCCTATTCTCAAAATAAAAATTACGAGCACCGTGGGGCGTTATGGGTGAAGTCCCAAGCAATAATCCAATTTCCTTTTGTGGTATATCTTCAATACTATCGTAGGTCCGATTTTTGGCGTTATTGACCACAAGAATATGGCAAACCAGTATAATACCAATGACAGCAAAAAAACATATACTGGCAATTATAGCTATCTTCTTAATTTTTAATTTCTTCATTTTGGTATGCTGATAATTTAACGTGTTCGAGGTCAAGAGAATCAACCATACAGCCGGTTTCATCAAATACCTGTAAGAATGTATAACGTCCCGCAATATCCGGATCCGACACATAACGATATGAACGGAATACCATATATCCTTCTTCTGTACCTCCCATATAACCACTATTTGCGGGAACGTACCACGCTTTCCGAGAAGGAACATCTACGAAATAAGAAAACTCATTTCGGCTGTCGGGACACCCTTCTACAATTAGCTGAAGTGGCTCTAAATTATGAATATAAACCCTTGATGCCACAAGCAATGAATCAAATGGGACAGGATAAAACTCAGTGCCATCAGACATATACCAACAGTGCCAATCCGGGCGAACAGTCTGAAGGATTTTCGTTTCTGCGCCGGTATCCTTATTCCGTAGCCATAGGGCGACTTCGGCAATATCATATTCATCTTTTGCCGAATCAACGACCTCTCGTAATATTTCGATGCTATCAATCGACGCAACGCATTCTTTGTTACTCTCTTTTACAGGTTGTTGAACAGATGGCTTCTCGGAACAGCCAATTAGAAACAGGAGAGTAGAGACTTCTAAGCACCCAAGATATATGATTTTCATTTTTTTCCGGATAATATATTGTTATGGTCGTCCAAAACAATCCATGATAAAGAACTTGATCCCGGTGTTGAAGAAATATCATCAGTAGCCGGGAGCATTGCCATAAAACGATTGCCCGAAAGATACTTTATATCATCATATAAAGCAGGTATAACAACCTCGCAAGTACGCGACCTCATAACACCGTATTTATCATTGATTTCATACAATGTAAACTCATCACTTGCCGGATCTGCAAAGTCTCTTACATTGTCAAATACAAAATCTCTTAAAACGGTTCCGCTATAAGTAATCTGTTTTTGACTTCCATCTTTGGCTACATTTGCAACACCTTTGTTCGGTAACCTAACAGCATCATATATCGGTTCTATTATTACATTCCCCTTATAATCCACGACTCCTGCAAGTCCGTTTATTCTTACAACCCTACAACTGTCAGCAGATAGGTCTGAGACTAATTGATATTTGGGTTCTAAAATCCAGTTGCCATGCTTATCAATAACTCCGATTGAATCTGGAGTTAGAGCCAATACACATTGACCACTCCTAAAACGTATTGCTTCGGGCCAAGAATCAGAAGCCCTCACCAACTTAAACTTCTGTGGGAAAGCAGGCTGAAAGTCAGTATTTAGAATAGAGACATAGCCATCCTTTTCTACTGCGCCAAAACCCTCATAGAAATTCCAAGCTTTGTCATAGATAGGGTCAGTAAGTGACTTTCCCGTATTATAATCAAAGAATCCTCTTTTCAGATTCTTGCTATACACGGCGATGTCGCTGTCTTCCAAGCCATGACTAACCCAATCCAATCTTTCAAGAGTAAATTCCTTGTCTCGTTGATTATAGAGTGATACATAACCGTCTTTCTCATACTCTGTTACATAATCACTTATTTGCTTACCTCCTGACAATTCACTTCGATGTATTTCTTTTACAAGAAACACTATAAAAAAGATTGCAGCTATCCCAATGGCTCCAAGACCAAGTTTCCAAAGAATGTTTACACATTGCAGAGATACTTTGACGATTGATTTTAATGATAAATTCATAACTTTTTAAGTTTTGCGTTCATCCTATTATATCCGGATAAGCCAAAGGTAAATGGTAAAATTTCATTCCAACCATTTCGGCAGCTCAATTCTTTCAGGATCTGCTTCTTCTGCCATCTTCATATACTTTTCAGCCTTAACAGCATTGCCTTTTTTCTCTGAATAGATACGGCTAAGTACAGCAAGCGCACCGGAACCTTGCGGACTCTTCTTTAGTTTCCCAACATTAGGTTCATAGAGGGATATTATATCGTCCTCATTAGTTAAAAAGAAAGTTTTGAGCGACATTATATGCCCATACTGGTCCCATGATTCTTGCTCTTCACATAAAGGAATAAGTTTGTCAATTAAGTCATTGGCTCTTGTTCTCAAAGTTACCGACGGAGCTTGAAGGTACGTCCACAACAAAGCAAATTGAGGATATAAATCCTCAGCATTTAGTATCTGCATCTGTTTGGCAAGCCATTCCATTGGGAAGATTGCACTGTTCCCAGTCCCTTGGAGTTGATTCCAACGTGTTAATTGGTCAACGCCATATTCATAAATCGCATAGTTTAAGTCTGATTTGCCGTTAGCGTTATTCAGTTTTACTATTCGTTCAAGAGGGTCAATGCTGTATGGATTGATATGATATGCCTCCTTGAAATATGCGGTAGCATGGGCAAGATTATTCTCACTCTGAGCCTTTAGTCCCAAATCCATCATTTCCTGATAGCCGATGGAGTCAATCGCAACAGCATCAAACTCTTCAATATCCGGTACATCATCTTGCAGCTTGAAACTAACAGGTAGAGTGTACCATACATCAACTTTCTTACCATTTATAATTCCGGGAGTAAAGCCTTTTAAGAGACTTATAACTCGCGTTGCTTCAGCATCCAAAGCCGGATCGACCGATCTGACTACCTCAATATTGGCAACATTACCATCTCGTGTAACAACAAACTTGACCACAACCTTGCCCTGAATGCTACTTTCCATTGCAGATTCCGGATATACCAAGTTCTGAGCGAGGAATGACATCAAACCATTCACACCTCCCGGATATTCAGGTTCGGAATCAAGAGACTGCAACTGATAAACAGAGGTGTTCTTTCCATTTACTTTCACATGGTCAGGAGCCAAGTCCTCAACAATCATTATTTCTGTTACCTTTTTGGGGTCTTGTGCTGAAACATAGAATGTTCCAACAAAAGCATAACATAAAGCAGTAACTACCGCTTTGTAGATTTTATATAATTTCATCGTGTGGTTATTCAAGGGTTTTTAATCATTGACATTGTTCTGCGACTTCCATTCTTCAATACTAAGACCTTGATTTTTAATAGCACTTCTGAGATATTCTGTCAATTCAGGCTGTTGAAGTTTTGAATATGCTTGGTCAAAGCAATTATTGAAATTCTCTTTGCGTTTTCTGCCTACAAAGATGAGCCATAGGTTCCAAATCACTCCATATATAGCATACAGGAAGAATGCGCAAGAGAAACCAACTCCTATAATGCCATCAAAATTATATACAGTATGAGTGATCAACTTGGGGAGTCCCATTCCTAAAAATATGACTGCAATCGCACTGACAATAGCCCATCCCCAGCTTCCATCACTATCAGGGATACGGAGAACCTTTGCAAGTCCATTCCGTACCTCATTCTTTTTGTTATCTTTAATGTAAAATTCAGCAGAAGATTCATAGGATTGACCATTCCGCGTAAAAGTCTTTCCATTAAACGAAAGCTTCATCACCGGATTCCAAGTTGGGGAAGACGGATGAACCTCATAGTTAACCACAAATATCTTACCATTAGCATCCGAAGCAATAATACTACCATTGTCTCCAATCCGAAACTCCATTTTAGATGTTTCTTCAGGCGTAGAGTGATACATAGACCCATCGCCGTTAATTATAATCTGGTCATTACCGTTTACTTCTTTCCACTCTCCAGCTGGTGATATTCTATTTTTGAGCTTCGTAATATTGTTTTCAAATATATTCCCAATAGGAGTCTCCGGCTTTTCAATCAGTCTAAAAATCACACCTGATAGTAATCCAATCTCACTGATTAACCATGCAAGAGCAATCCATTCCGGATAATTATATATACTCCCCTCGAATTGCCACCAATCTAATAACCAAAAGGCTACATAAGCAAGAGGTAACAACGCAGATACTCCCGATACATAAAAAAGCCATGACCTATCGGATTCTTTAAAGTCTGCGGTTACAATAAATCCAAAGCCTAACAAACAAAGCATTAATGTGATAACCGCCACAACATTCATGGTTGTTACCGGCTTGTTTATACTATGTTCCAATGGTAAATTCATTCTCCCAGTAAAATTCCCTATAGGTATAATTTTCCCTTCTTCGGATTCATTCACCTTCAATATAAAACTTCCATTATTTTGACGAGCAATCCAGCCGTAATATAGTGTCCCATTATTATTCCAGACCTCAAATACAGGGTTCAAACTCCCCTTATCTAAGATGGTCAGTTTCCTAACACCAGAAGCCGGGAACAAATGTGTTATATCGGCAGCAACAACTGAATCCTTTTTCATTGAGACACGCTTCTGCCATCCATAATATTTTATACTATCAACATCTTGAAAGACTATATCAGGACTTGATGCAATGATCTTACCCCAAGCCATATTGTCATATTTAATAGATGATTTAACACCGTTTTCTGATGCAAACCAGTTTGTCATTGGAATTGCACAGGCAAAACATATAATGGGTAAAATTGGGGTCAAGCCGAAATGCCGGTGCATGAATTTTTGGAAAAGTGTTAAATTTGCGGTATGAAAACCGCAGATGCATTTTGGCAATTCCTGCCTGAAGGATTGGATGAACTGTTTGAGATGGTCAAGTTTGAAAAGACAGACCAGTCCTACGACATATGGCTTGACGAGAAGAAGAAACTGTCGGATGAGGATTTCCGCAATCCGAACATTGTTGCACGTGGATACACGGATT
>Ga0209694_1002960_pt1 | contig 12295 bp, 10 predicted proteins | sample GluameincwithD2O_FD_187499 | JGI IMG/M metagenome (GOLD analysis project Ga0209694, IMG submission 187499) | Mouse cecum microbial communities from Vienna, Austria - Glucosamine amended microcosms incubated with D2O (SPAdes) (version 2) | ecosystem: Host-associated > Mammals > Digestive system >...
CGTAGCCCTTGGCCTCGATCATCGCGTTTAATGCCTTGCGCTTCGCCGCCAGGTCCTCGGTGGTGCTCGCTTCTATCATCACACGCACCGTTTTAGGCCCGTAGCAGCCTTTTACTCGCTTCACTGTTATGTCGCACGTCCAGCCCTCCTCGAGCCAATCCTGGAGCACCTGAGGCAGCCAGGACGGCATGAGGTCAAACTCAGCGCGGAACTTGAAATTTACGGGGTAAGGTTTCATTTTTTCGCTCTTTTGGGGTTCACATAAGCCCAGCCCATAAGCCGGGCGGCAGGCAAGCCAATGCCGGCAACGCCTTTTATTCCTGAATTGCCGGCCCTTAAACAAAAGTCGCCGTCCTCGTCTATCACTCCGTCACTGTACCCGGTATAAACCTGAAAATTGTTAAACACGAAGTAAGCCTCACGCCGTCCATCTATCATCGGCAGCGTGTCGGGCGATTTTAGCACCCGACGTTTGCCGCCCTTGAAAGTTACGGTTATCTTACCGCTCATTTCGCACCTCCTTTCAGCATGGCCCACACGCTGCGTTTTACGCGCCTCAGGTCGCCGTCTGCCTCGTCCACAATCTTGTTTATTGCCTTGGTATCACGCACGCCGTTAGCCACGCACACGGCGGCTATGTCCTCACTATCGGGCAGGGGCAGTTCCACGAATTTGCGCCCTATGCGGCTGTAAATTTCCGCATACCCTTTGCGGTTCAGGCGCAGCCCCTTTTCAATCCGCGCTTTCAGGTTGCTGGTCGCGGTCAGGATTATGCCGCATTGGTCCTCGAGCTGGTTATACAGGCTTATGAAAAAATAAAGCACCTGGTCGCTCAGTTTGTCGGCCTCGTCCAGAACTATCAGCGGCGAGTCCTTGCGCTTCAACGTGTCCACGATATTGTCCATCATGTCGCTTACCGTGGTGCCCGCTACCGTCGCGCCCATGTTCTGCAACAGTTTCGCCATGAATGTGCGCCGGTTCCAATACTCGGAGCAGACCATGTGATAGACATTGCGTCCGGCTGCGGTGTAGTTCTTTATGGCTTCGGTCTTGCCGCTCCCGGCTCCGCCGATAACTGCGGCAGTCAGAGAGTCGGCCTGCACGCTGGCAAGCGTGAATGTCATTATATCGTAGGCGCGGGTCTTCACCACCTGCCACCCGTTGGCTTCGGCTGTCCCTGTCTGGGCGGCTATGCTCCGCCACATGTCGTCGGCTATTGTGTCCCACTGTCCCGAAAGTATTTTGCTGACTGTCGCGCTGCTCACCCCGTTAAGGCTGTTGGCGGCTTTGTTCTGGCTCCCCTTTTGCCCGCAGTAGGCGCGGAGCTGGTCGGCAATCTGTTGTTTCTGTTCTGTTGTCATGTCCTTTTACGTCTTAAAAAATTGAATAATCGTTTACTTTCACACTTTCCACCGCGTCGCCCTGGCGTGTTACAGGTATCTCCACGGTTTCCACCTCTAAGGCTTCGATGTCGGCGGCGGCAAGTCTTTTGCGGCTGCGGTTGTCTTTGTGCTGCCCGCGGCTGTCCGTCAGCATGAGCCGGTCTTCCATACACGCGCCCAGTGCCGGGGTGCCGTGGATCGGCAGTTCTGCGGCCCGCTCTATCACGCGCCGGGCTCCCTCGAAGTGGTCGCCCATGCGCCGCGCGGTCTCAGCTTCCAGCTCTTTGTTGAAGTCGCGCACCCTCTGGAGCTGCTCTGCGTCGCCGGGCTTCCGGTCGGCTAATGCCATTGGCTGCACATACTTTTCCTCAAGCATATAGCGGCGTGTGCCTGCTTCGTTCACTGCCAGAACTTGCGTCAGGTCCTCGGGGTCATACTTGACCGTCCAGCGCTCTGAGGCGTGGTCCCTGAATGTCAGGTCGAAGCAGTCATAATCACGCTTCACGCCTAAAATGGTGGGGCGCAGTCCGCAGCCCTCCAAAACGTTCTTAAAGCCGGTTTCTGCGCCGAAGTTCAGCAGGTACATTTCGCGGCTCATGGGCAGACGGTGTTCCGGTTTCAGCTTCGCCAGCTTCTCCATGAGCTTGCCGATTTTCTGCGCACGCTCCAGCCTCATTATTTCATCTATCTGCGCCCGGAGTCCGGCTTCATCGGGGAAGCTGTGCCGTCTCTTGTTCAGCGCCTCGCTGTTCGGTTGCCGCATCGGGTCGGTCGTTACACCGTAGCCGGCCCAGTTCGGAAACAGCTGGCAGTAGGTCATGTTTAAGTGCTTGAAATAAGGCTCTACGGGCTTCGATTTTGCGTTGTGCGCCTGTGCCGGTATCACCTTGTCGCCTAACACTGCGTACAGGTCGGTCATGGTCTTTATCGCGTAGCGGTCGCTCTGCACCTGGTTGTATCTGAGCATTTCGCCGGTCAGCTCCCGGCTGTGGATCGCGGCGTTCCTTAATGCCGCTTTTATCAGTTCCGGGCACTCATGGTCGCCGACGGCGTAGCCCATTGGATAGTCGACGCACGGGTCAAGCACTACCACGATTGTAAGGCGGTTGGTGTAGGTCGTTATGTTGTGTCCCTTGCTGTCCGTCTTGGTTTTCTGATACAGCAGCTCGACGGTCCAGCCGTCAAGCGAGCACATCAGGAACGGGGCGGTCGGTCGGCTGCGCTTAACCTGCATGGTCTTGCGGTTTCGGAAGTTGGTAACGCCTAACCGCCCGGCGGCTGCCTCTAATTGCAATTTCTCGCGCCATACTCCCACGGCGGCCGCTGTTATCTCTTTCCAGCCCAGTGCCCGGGCTTTCACGTTGTAGGCTTTCGCCACCACAGTGTCCTGCACGTTGTTGGGGTTGCTTATCAGCGTGGCGAGATAACCGGTTTGTTCATCGGTCAGCACCTTGCCGGCGTTGCCGTTCAGGAATTTGCCGGAGATAAAGCACACATAACCGTCGCGCACATACTCCGCGCATTTCATTTGCAGCCTCCGGGGGCTGCCGGGCAGCGAGTGGTTGAAGCGGTCTGACAGCCGCGGAAGCGCTGCCGCAGCTCTCGCCCAGAACTCTTTGCCCGCTACGGCCTTTTTGCCGGTACGCTGCCGCTTGCTCACATGAGCGTCCCAACAACGCCGGAAAGCGTTCATGATCGCTGCGTTACTCGCATACTCCAGCACTTTATCCTCAGGCAAGTGCCGCCCGTCGCTCAGCGTATAGCTCTGGTAAAAGTCTAAGGCTGCGCCGTCCGGCTCCACTGTGTCTATAAACTCCCGGCTGTCCGCCTGCTCTTGCAGGTCCGGGTAACGCCTGTAAACCTCGGTCCGCCATTTCAGCGGCAGACTGTCAACGGCATACAGCGCAGTCCGCCCGTTGCCGCCTTTGCGCACCTGCTGCACCTGACCTTTGCGCACCAGCGCATTAAGGTTCGAGGTCGTGATTATGCGCCCGGTCAGTTCGGCGTGGCTTATGCAGATTGTTCCGTTTACTGTCTCCATAGTTACAGGCTTTCAGCGTAAAGTTGCAGTTCTGTCAGTTCGGGAAATTTCACTATTTGACGGCGGCACACGACCGCGCCCTTGCGGTTATACACCACAGCCGCGCCGGTCTGCTTGTCGATCTCCAGCTTGATGCCGTTGTCGAAGTTCTGCACCATAAGCTGGCGCCCGTCCTCCGTGACATTGTGAATTGTTTCGCATTCCGGGCAGTGGCACATGGCCACGCCGCCATAGTTGCGCACTGCGGTATAACGGATCTTGCGGGCCTTGTCGGAGTCCCGGCGGTAGGTCAGTGCCAGATATACCGTTTTTTCCTCGACATTGAACAGGCGCGCCAGCTTTGCCCGCGCCTCGTTGCTCACTTTGATGTAACTCTCTGTTGTTCTCATATCCTTTTACTTTATTGTTTCTGTTTCGTAGTCCTCATACCATTGTGCGGCCTGTGCCTCTATCCATGCGAGGCCACATTCGCCCACGGCGACGAGTAGGGCAGTGGTGTTGTCTATCTCATAGGCAACCATTTCGTCCTCCTCGTTTATCATCTCCACGAAGTCGGGGAGCTTCGACCACTCGCGGAATCCAATTGTCAATTTTGTTGCTTTCATTGTCCTTTTACTTTGTTTTTAGCTTCGTATTAAATTGCGTCCCTCGGGTTTTATTCGTACCTTTGTACGCCGTAACCGAAGTAACACGCTGCAAAGTTCGTAATTTCTTACGACACTGCAAAATTTTATCGCAACTTTTTACGACTAAAAATCGCAAAATGAGTATAAGTGTAATAAGGACAGAGAAAATCGGAGAGCGTATTCAGCAGCTCGTCAACGCCGTAGCAGACGGTAAAAACACCATTTTTGCCGCAAAACTCGGCATTAACGAGGCTAATATTCGTAGTTACATACGAGGAACATTGCCAAAAGCCGACATACTTGAAAAAATCGTAATTACTTACGAGATTAACGCCCATTGGCTTTTAACCGGCTATGGCCAGATGCTTGAGCCCAACGAGCAACCTGCGCCAAACCCATTCGTTTTAACTGCGGAAACGCAGTTCGTGCCGTTCATCACGGAGCATTTAAGGCTGTTGGATAAAAAGGACGAGAAAATCGCTCAACAAGCCTACGAAATTGGACGGCTTGAGGAACGCGTTAAGGAACTGGAGCGCCAGCTTCAAAAAAATGTTGGAGATGTCAGCACTGGCGATACTGCAAATGTAGGGTAGGCGGCTTTGTTCCTGCGTTCACCCCTGTACCTCCACACACCCCCTATAAAGGGCCAAAATAGGGGAGTTTCCTGTTTTTCAACCTGTTTTCTGAGGCCTTAAACGCATTTAACGCTATTTATCAGTGACTTAAACGAATTTCAACGGCGGTTTTAATAGGGTCGGTTTTGGGATTAAAGGGGGTGTTATCGGCTCAAAAATGCCGATTTTTGCCGATTTTTTGACCTTATGGGGGTGTGTATCTATGTGCCGGAGTACACCCAACTGTATGTCCAACTGTGTATCCAACCTCATTTTTTAGACGAAACGTGCACGATTTCCACCACTCCCCCACCCCCGTTTTGACCCTCCCGGAGCATGGCGCTGCCGGAGCCATTTAACAGGACATTTAACGCCTGCGCCGTCCGCCGGATCACTCGTGCGCATGGGCGCGCAGCTCCCGCCGCTCCCCTACCCTGCCGACTCACCGGCACAATGCCCCCACAAACGCCGTAAACGCTTGAATCTCGCGCTCTCTGCCCCGCTCCGGCTCATTCTGCCGGCGCACACGAAAGCGGCCACACAGCCGGCGAAAACCAGCCATGCAGCCACTCAATATTAAAGCCCGATTAAAGCTCCGTTAAACACCGATTAAACGGACGGCCCCCAAAATTCAACCCGGATTAAAGCAAATTCAACTTTTTGCACGTTTCGTTTTTCGCGCCCGACCACCTCCGACACCTCAAAACCCACTGAAAACCAAAGCATTTCACCGCCGACCGACATTCACACCGATGCTCGCTTCATTTTCATGCCCATAATAACACAGCAAGAAATCTCAAGGGATTGTTTTGCACCTTGTTCCTCGGTCTGATTTCAGCGGCATTCATGACCGCGGCCGCGCAGGTGACCGGCACTGTGACCGACACCGACGGCGAACCTCTGACCGGAGCCACAATCATAGTCCAGGGCACCAAGCTCGCAGCGGCAGCCGACATCGACGGCAACTTCTCGCTCGACGCCAAGCCCGGCCAGGTAATGAAAGTGACCTATGTAGGCAAACTTCCGGCCGATGTCAAGGTTCAGTCCGGAAAGACACATTATAATATAGTACTCGACTCCGACGACAAGATGCTTGATGAGGTTGTCGTCGTAGGCTACGGCACAATGGAGAAAAAGCGCGTGACCTCGGCCATCACCTCGATCAGCGCCGACGACATGATGTCGGGTCTCGGCGGAGCTACCATCGCCACCGCACTCCAGGGCAAGATCTCAGGTCTGACCACCACAGGCAGCGCATCGCCCAACGCCTCTAACGGCTATCAGCTCCGCGGCGTGGCTTCAGTCAACGCCGGCCAGGGCCCGCTGGTAGTGATCGACGGTATCCCCGGCGGTGACCTCCGCGCCATAAATCAGGAAGACATCCAGTCAATCGACGTGCTCAAAGACGCATCAGCCGGAGCCATCTACGGCACACGCGCCGCAGCCGGTGTGATCCTCGTGACAACAAAGAAGGCCAAAGAAGGCAAGACCCAGGTCAACTACTCGTGTGAGCTCTCGATCGAAAGCGTGCGCAAGCACCTCGACCTCCTCTCCTCTCAGGAATACATCGAACGCGGCCTCGGCCAGGACTACGGCTATGACACCGACTGGTACAAGGAACTCACCCGCGACAATCCCCTCAGCCAGCGCCATGTGCTGACCATCTCCGGCGGCACCAAAGACCTCCAGCTCTACTCCTCGCTCATGTACTCCGACCAGCAAGGCATAGTGCGTGGCGACGGCCGCACCGACTATTCCGGCCGCATCAACGGCCGCTACCGCATGTGGGACGGCGTTGCCGAACTCAGCATGAAAGCCCAGTTCCGCCAGGCCGACCGCGATAAGCGAAACGGGTCCTACACATTCCAGAAAGCCATCGAACTTAACCCGACCATACCTCTGTGGGACCCCTCAAACCCCTCTGACTACAATGTTGACGGCGTAGGCATGGGCGGCAACTCCTGGAATCCCGTAGCAGACATCGAATATAAAGATTACTCGGCCAAAGACCAGTGGTTCCTCGGCGACGCAACCCTCAAGATCAACCTTATGAAAGGCCTATCCGTGCAGGGCACAATGGGCCTCGACATGCGCCAGCATCAGTATTACCTCTACTACAACCAGAAACACCGCGAAAGCGTCACTTCAAGCAAACGCGGCAAGGCTACCCATGAATTCAGCAAGTCACTCAACAAATCGTTTGAAGCCTATGCCAACTATATGCGCGAATTCGGCGAACACTTCGTCGACGCCGTGGCCGGCTACAGTTTCTATGAAAACGAAGGCACCGAAAGCTTCGAGATGACAAACGCCAACTTCACCGTTGACGGCATCGGCCCCTGGGACATGAGCGCAGGCACAGACCTCAGCGACGGCCAGGCATCAATGGCCTCCAACAAGAATCCTCGCCAGCGCCTGCTCTCGTTCTTCGGCCGAGCAAACTACTCTTACGCCGACAAATACATGGCAACCGTGAGCTACCGCCGCGAAGGCTCGTCAAAATTCGGCAAAAACAACCGATGGGGCAACTTCTGGTCTGTCTCCGGAGGATGGCGCATCTCACGCGAGAACTTCATGGAGGGAATCGACTGGATCAACGACCTGAAACTGCGTGTGGGCTACGGCGTCACCGGTAACAACGACTTCGGAAGCGGCTACACAGTGCGCACCTACAAGTCAAACGACATGTATCCCACAAACGGCATCTGGCAGCCCGGCTACGGCTCAACCAAAAACATCAACCCCGATCTGAAATGGGAAGAAAAGAAGGAGCTCAACATCGGTCTTGACTACTCGGTGCTCAACAACCGCATCTTCGGTAAATTCGACTGGTATCACCGCCGCGTGGACGACATGCTTTTCGAAGTAGCCGCCCCCGTCCCCCCGATGGTCTACACCACCGTGATGAAAAACATCGGCAGCCTCACCAACACAGGCTGGGAATTCGAAATCACCGGAGTGCCCTTCCAGGGCCGCGAGTTCACATGGACCTCTACCGCCCGCATCTCCCACAACACCACAAAGATCAAGAACCTCGGCGACAGCGACTCGTTTATGCTCCCCTCGGCCATGCCCGCGTCAATGGGCTATGAGCAGAAGCTCGTCAACGGCTCAAAAATCGGTCAGTTCTGGCTCTTCAAATATGCCGGTCTCGATGAAAACGGCAAGTGGCTCATCTATGACAAGGACAACAATGTGGTCCCTGCCAAAGACGGCTCTGTCAACAACCTCGTCGACGCCAACAAACACTGGGTGGGCAATGCGATCCCCAAGGCGATCATCTCATGGGAAAACAACTTCCGCTACCGAAACTTCGACCTCGGCATCAATCTGCGCTCATGGCTTGACTACGATGTGTTCAGCGAAATCATCCTCTACCACGGTCTCCAGACCAACTCTCAGGAAAACGTGCTGAAGATAGCCTACACCGACAATGCCGCCATCAACGACACCCGCATCACCTCTGACTACTTCCTGAGCGATGCCTCCTTCCTCAAGATCGACGCCGTGTCGCTGGGCTACACCCTCAACACCGGCAAGTGGAACAAATATCTGACCCGCGCCCGCTTCTACGTGACCGCCCGCGATCTCTACACCTGGACACGCTACAAAGGCTACAACCCCGAAGTGAGCATCAACGGCCTCTATCCCGGCGTGGAATATGTCCGCAACGCAACCAACATGTACCCGCAGACCACCCGCTGGACATTCGGTCTCCAGCTGACATTCTAAAAATTGGTAGATAAAAAACTGACGAACTATGAAATTTAACTTCAAACATATAGCTCTGGCACTGCTCGGAGGCGCCACTCTCTTCTCCTGCGACCTTGACGAGAAATTCTACTCCAGCGTGACCCCTGACACATTCATCACCTGTCCGGAGAACACCTACGCCATTCTCTGCCGCCCCTTCACCCACTGGAAATGGTATCTCGGCGCCGAACGCTGGTATCTCCAGGAACTGACCACCGACGAAATGGTCTGCCCGACACGCGGCAACGACTTCTATAACAACGGCGAGTACATCCGCCTGCAGGAACACACCTGGACCGGCGATGACCGCCATGTCAAAAACGTGTGGGACGGAACCATGAGCGCCATCGCCCGTACTCTCGAAGCCAAAGAAGACCTCTCTGGTGTCAACTACAACGCCATCGGCCTCTCTGACGAAATAAAGAAAGACCACATCAACCAGCTAAACGCCATCCTCGGATGGTACTACATGCGCGGTCTTGACTACTTCGGAGGTCTGCCGATTTTCCGCAGCAACAACGACGCTCCCTGCGCCCGCTCTACCGACAAGGAGACTTTTGAATTCTGCGAGGACCTTTTCAAGAACGCCATACCATCCATCCTCCCGAAATCGAGCCTCGGAGAAGCCCAGGACGGCTATATCAAGAAAGCCGCAGCGGCAATGATGCTCGCCGAACTATACTTCAACGCCGAAGCCTACGGAGGAGGTGACCGCTATGCCGATTGTGCCGCAATCTGCGAAGACCTGATCAGAGGCGAATACGGTCCCTACGCCATTGACAATACCTGGTACGGCCCCCACTGTTTCGACAACGACAAATCGACAGAAGCCGTCTGGTATGTGCCCTCACAGAACTCAAAGATGGAATTCAACTGGTATTACCGCTACTTCTACAACCACCAGGCCGACAAATACTTCAACTGCCCATTCCCGGCTTCGCGCTACAACGGATTCATCCTTTCTCCCTCACGCGAAAAAGAAGGCGGCCCGGTCATGGACTACAAGCTGGGCAAAAGCTACGAGAAATACAACGATGCCGACCTGCGCAAGAAACCCTACGTCTACCACGGCAACAAGGAGTATGAAGGCATGTTCTGCGTAGGGCTGCAGAAGAACCCCTACACCGGCGAAGTGGCCATAGGCCAGAAAGACATGGCCGGAAAGCCTGTGGTCCTTGTGGACTACGTCAATATCACCGGCAACAGCAGCACCATGATGGACGGCTCGGAGTCATCCGGAGTGCGTCTGGTCAAGATGCCTATCCCGAACATCGACGATAAGGATCTTCTCTGGAACCCCGACTATCCCTGTATGCGCTTCACCGAGGTCTACTACATGCTGGCCGAGTGCAAATGGCGTGCAGGCGACAAGAAGGGCGCCGCTCAGCTCATCAACAAGGTGCGCAAACGCAACTTCGCCAACGGCAACGATCCCGATCCCGTGACCGAAACCAACCTCGACGTCTACCGCATGGCCGATGAATGGCAGATTGAATTCCTCGGTGAAGGCCGCCGCCGCACCGACCTCATCCGCCTCGGACTCTACACCACCGAAAGCTGGTGGGCCCACAAGCCGACTGATGACACCAAGAAGCGTTTCCCGCTGCCCTCTGAGGCTATGGCCGGAAATCCCCTGCTAAAGCAGAACCCCGGTTATTGATCACACTGCAATTTCCTTCATTCTCCTCTCTCTTTCAGAAAAAACACCTGCTAATTTCCAATCTCTATGAAACTTTTCAGATATATGGCCTCGGCGATGGTGGCAGTCAGCCTCCTCGCATCATGCTCCGATGATGTTGTCGCCGAACGCCGCCCAGGAGCCGATTCGGATCCCCTTACCATCAAAGCTCAGTTCGGCAAAAACCTCGTGGGCCGTGTGACGGTTGACGGACAGCCCCGCCAGGGTGTGGTTGTCAGCGACGGCATCAATGTGATGACAACCGACGCCAACGGCGAATACCAGATGTACACCACCGGCCGCCAGCACGTGTTCATTTCCGTGCCTGCCGACTGCGAGCTCCCCACCCTGCTCGGCGACCCGAAGTTCTACAAGACCCTCGACTATTCCGACGCCGCGATCATCCAGCGCGATTTCCGTCTGGTGTCAATCCCAAAGAAAACAGAATGGACCCTCTTCACTATGGCCGACCCGCAGATCGGCAACGAAAAAGACATCACTGATTTCGTGGGAATGATTCCCAGAATGGCCGAATTCGCCTCCAGCCTGCCGTCAAACGTCTATGGCATCTCGCTCGGCGACATAGTCTGGAACAAGCCCGAATACTTCGACACCTATGCGAAAGAGATGCGCAACATCCCCGTGCCGGTTTTCTCTGTGATAGGTAACCATGATCACAACGAAGGAATCAAAAACGACACCGAAAGTGACAAGGATTTCCGCGATGCCCTTGGCCCGACATACTACTCCGTTAATATCGGAGACTGCCACCTCGTAGTGCTCGACGACGTTTTCTACCGTGGTGTCAACGGCCGTAACGACTACACGGGCACCATCACCGAGGCCCAGCTCGAATGGCTTGAAAAGGATCTCAGCTATGTTGATCCGGACAAAGCCGTCATCATCGGCCTCCACATACCCACCAAGCGCCGAAACAGCTCTACCCATGTCACCAACAACCAGGCTCTCTATGATCTGGTCAAGGACTTCAGGGAAGTGCAGATCCTCTCCGGCCACAGCCACAACCACTACACCACTACCATAGCCTCAAACATCACCGAGACGACTTTCGCAGCCGTGATGGGAGCCTACTGGTATCCGCTTTGCAACGATGGCTCGCCACGTGGCTACGGCGCTCTTGACTTCAAAGGCAATACCCTGGTCAACAAATACTTCATCGGCGACGGCTGTGACCGCGACTACCAGATGAAGCTTTACCGCCCGGAAGACGCCGTGTTATGGAATCCCTCTAAGAATGCAGGAGATCCCTATGACAAGATCCTTGCCAACATCTTCTGCTGGCATGAAGACTGGACTGTCGAAGTCAAGGAAGACGCAGGATCCTGGACAGTTCTGCCGGCGAGCGCCCGACTAATTCCCTCGCAGAACGGCGGAAAATGCTGGGACCCCGATGTGCGCAAATGTCTTGTTGACGGAGTCATCCCCGCAAACCACGGCGGATCAGCTCCTGAAAACAATAACGACCACATGTTCCTCTACACTCCGCAGCCAGGCTGGCAGAGCGTGAGCTTCCGCGCCACTGACAGCTTCGGCAACGTCTACACCGAGACCATAACCAACAACTAACCCTGACCTCAGCCAACAATGCGAAAAGCCATAAAAAAATTCCTTTCATTAGCCTTGATGATTTCATCAGGGCTAATGGCCTTTGCCGACACTGCCGCAAGCAATCCGCTTGTGTTCGGCAATAACCGCCTCTCGATCATCACCCCGACGCTCCTGCGCCTGGAATATGCCACCGACGCCCGCTTCATTGACGCTCCCACCCTCTTTGCCTATGACCGCAGCAGCATGCTCTCGCCTTCTGACATCTCTGTCCGCGAACTCGGCGACAACTGCTACGAGATCACCACTCCGGCTCTGAGAATCTGGTATAAGCATGACGGTTTCCCCTTCTCGACTTCGAATCTCCACGTGTTTTACACTCTTGACGGCAAAGAGAAGAAATTCACCAATCGCTTCCTCCCCAAAAACAATCTCGGAGGTCCGGTGGAGACTCTTGACCGTGTCACCAAGGAAATTCCGATGAATGACGGAATCCTGACAGGGCTGGCGCATGAGATTTAACTATCCTTAAAGACTTTGTACAGATATTCAGTGCTCCACATACATTTTTTGCGTCTTCGTTTAAGGCTGAGTTTATCGTTCTGCTTTTTAAGCATTTCCAATGCATACTTGCG
>Ga0209694_1002962_pt1 | contig 12288 bp, 12 predicted proteins | sample GluameincwithD2O_FD_187499 | JGI IMG/M metagenome (GOLD analysis project Ga0209694, IMG submission 187499) | Mouse cecum microbial communities from Vienna, Austria - Glucosamine amended microcosms incubated with D2O (SPAdes) (version 2) | ecosystem: Host-associated > Mammals > Digestive system >...
AATATCGAAGTTGTCTATCAGGACTTCGGGTAGGATGGCTCTGAGCAGTTGATCTGGTTTCATTGTGCAAAGATAACACTATACTCTTGATACTCTCTCCCGCCCACCGGAAAAATCCGCTGACCCAGAATAAGTGTCATCAAATCTGGAGGTGTTATAATCGCCGCAATAATGCAGATCACCAGAAAGGAATACCGCCGGTATCTGATCAGAAATGAGGATTGCACCAACCCCATACGCCCAAGGAAATAAGCAATAATAGGAAGTTGGAACACAAGCCCCATCATCAATGTCAGAGTGACAAATGTTGAGATATAGCTGTCGAGAGTAATCGTACTGTGCACCTTCTCGGCTACGGAGTATGTCCCTAAAAAGCGAAAAGATATAGGAAACAGTATGAAATAGCTCATAAGTACGCCGACAATGAAAAGCACATATATGGCGCACACAATACGCACGGAATATTTCTTCTCGTCCTCTAATAATGCGGGAGACACAAACTTGAAAAGTTCATATAGAATCAACGGAGAGGCACACAACAGCCCGAGGTATATCGCCGTGGAGATATGAGTCATAAACTGGCTGGATAAATCGGTCGCTATCAAATCAATTTGGAATTTTTCAAATTGGAAGCCGGAGTCGAAAATTCTGATGAATCTTTCCAACCAGCGATATGTGCAGAAATCCCATTCTCCTGGTGATAGCAGAATGAAAAAGGTTGCGTCTTTGAAGATGACGATTATACAGGCGAATATTATAGTGACAAGAGATATTCGCATTAAAATCTTTCGGAAAACATCTAAATGTCCTCCGAAAGTCATAAAGTTGTCATTAGATGACATAAGTCATTTTGGGGGTTCAGAAGAATCTGTTGATGATCCTTCGCATAAACTGTCATTATCTGTGATTCCGTCGTCTGTCGTATCGGATGCAACATCCTTCATCCCGTCTTTGAACTCGCGTATTCCCTTTCCTAATCCGCGCATCATCTCAGGGAGCTTTTTCCCACCCACTAAAAGCAGGGCCAAAGCTCCGATCAACAGTAATTCGGAAGTTCCGATAAAAGCTGATACCATAGTGTCTATTTAATCGGATATTACTAAAAAAATCTCACATGTGTCGAAGTTGATTTCCCAATGGCCGTTTTCATCACTCACCCAATTGTATTTCTGCGACATTCTATCCCACCAGTACTGAAACCTGCGTCCAGTCTCGCCGAGGTCGGCAACAAGTTTCTCATATAGGGCGCCATTGTCGGCGGTGAGTATTACGGCCAATTCGTTCAGCCCGTTTCGTCTTTCGAACAATTTTTGGATTTCATCTCGCTCCTGTTCGGTGACAAATCCTATTTTTGTTTTCATATTGAGGTTGTTTGGTTATTTGAAATTTTTGTCAAACGGATCATGATAGTCAATTTTGGGGATAGATATACCTGATAAAAGATCCGCATCAGCATTATGCAGCTTCTCAAGAAATATTCTTGAAGTGTTCCGTTCGATGTGGGATAGGATACATTGTACTCTTCCGGGAGTATTTACTTCGTGTGTCAACCGTCGGTTAAGCCATACGCATCTTTTGCAGTGATAGGCGTCGCAAACACGACATATCGGGGCATGACCAAGTTCAAACAGTTGTTGATTTCTTATCGACATACCTTTTGTCAGCGAGCCGACAGCATTATTTGCATCATCGCAGAACCCCGGGCATATAAAAAAGTCTCCGTCAATTGAAATTGCGATGGATTCCACGCCGGCATTACAGTTATTCATTTCCGTAAGCATCACACGGTCGGTTATTGGATTGAATTGAACAAGATGCCCTTGTGAATATTGCCTGACCAATTCCGGTACCAGGCTGTGAAGAAACGGCTTGTATGCTTTTATAGCTTCATCGGGAACGGAATCAATATCTGAAATTACAATGTTGAGACGGCTGGCTGTCTGTAGAATTCGATTTATCTCTTTTTCGGCCTTGAGCAGCTCCGAGAATGTCATACGAATTATATATGCCTGATCTTCGGTAAAGTCATAATCCGAAATTTGTTCCCGGGATTCAAAAACAATCACCTGTGCCTTTTGTAGGGCTGCTTCAATAGGGTAGTCTGCCGGAAGTATCTTTGTGTGGTCGACGGTTTCCACGATTTCTTCAATCTCTGTTGACGTCTCCACAGACGGATAGACAAACTGTATGGACAAATTTTCAATCATCGCCAATTTTATGGCGGCTCTCAGAATATCCAGTGAGATAAAATCGCCTTTCTTATGCTCTGCATTGTAATGGCAGAAAGAAACTGCGTTTGAATTCAATGGGATAATAAGATACTTCAACATTGTGTGGTATGGTTGGATCGATGATTAGTTTCGTATTCGGCACGCTTTTCTTCCAATTCTAGTTTTCTGAACAGTTTGTTCCAATAATAGTTATTGGCACTTACGCGTGCTTTATGCATTTTACATATGGCTGTCGACCGTTGGAATATGGTGTCTGTTTCGGCTGCATCATAGTTTTCGCCCTGACACCACGCGCAACCTGAGGCAATCTCGCATTCTATACATTCCCTTGATGATTGGGAAAATCTATCAAGGGATAAGAAAGGACGCAACAGGTCATTGTTGATGCCATCCGCGATATTCCCTATTATTATCGGGCGCTTATTCCGCAATGAATATGCGGCAAATCGTGTGCATGGATAAAAATTGCCGGAAGCATCTATCGCCAGCATCCTGCCTGCACCACACCAATTCTGATTGTCTTTTTCCAAATCCAATGGTTTACCGATGGATTCGCTGAAAAAGGAACAAACAAAGTCCTGATAATATCCCTTTTCTATTATCTCATCCGCCAGTTTGAGCAGTTGATCCTCAAAAAGCATGTCATCGCCCTCTTTCCATACGTCTTCAAACACGACATTGATATTTACCGTCTTTATTCCCAATGAATATAGATGTATGACGCTTTCGCAGATATAAGGTATGTCGGCTGAACTTATCGTGACCTTTGTCGCTCCATTCGGGAACTGGGCGAGCCAAAGCGGAATATTACGCGCGACATCGTCATAGCTTCCCCGTTCAGGCTCGACATCTTTCCATATCCGGTTCAGATCGTGTTTCCGTTTTGTGCCATCTATGGTTATGCCGATTGAGAGGTGTTCCCCGTTTTTCTTTATGAATCTCTGGACACTGTCGCTTGTGTAATTGATGCCATTGGTTGAGAACGAGAAACGGTATGAATTGAACCAGTGGTGATTCAGACGGAACATCTCGGTTTTTATATAGTCACAAATCTTGTCGATAAGTTCAATCTCAAGAAACGGCTCGCCTCCTATGAAATCCCAGACAACAGATTCTTCGTTGAAGTCGCTTCGATGCGTAAGGATATAGTCTATTGCTGCTTTTGCAGTATCCCAGCTCATACGCTCTTTCTCGTTTTTCCCGACAAGATAGCAGTATTTACATGCGAGCTGGCAATCTTTGGTGACAATAAAGGTGATATTTTTGGCTACACCTTCTTGCCATTGCTCGTTTGATTTCTTAATTTTTGATGTCATAATTGTTTGCTAGATGCCCATATCCGTGTATAATCCCGGATATGGGCATCTCCTCTTATTTTGCTGAATTGCTGCAAGTGCCTGTGCAGCTCGAATAGCAATGGTTTTTACAACTATGGTTGCAGCCTGTCGTATTGATACTTTGTGCTCTGCAAGTGGTGGCACAGCTTCGCGTACATGTTCCTGAACATGACGATGAACATTTCCCCGAACATCCGTTACATCCGGTGCTGCCACCGCCGTTGTATGGCTCGTCTATCTCGCAGGATGTTAGGACCGAGGGAATTGTGATTGCCGCCACGATCGGGAGGACGGCAGTAGCGACTTTCTTGAAGAAAGAACGCCGATTGATTAGTTTTTCATCCATTTGTCTGTCTTTTAGAAATAAAGGCCTAATTTTGCATAGAATGCGGTTGTACCATTCCCAGTGCCAAAGTTTTGCAAACCGGTCGAGAAGTTCAATTTCCTATATCTGAATCCCGGACCGAATTGGCAAAAGAAACCGTTGCCTAATTCAGGGGTGGAATGAACGCCAAAGAAACCTCCGAGTCCAAGATCAAGGAACACCTTGAAATTATCGGTAACAGGATAGGCCGGACGCATATCGAAATATACATTCATGCCAAAACGGAGGTCCTTGCCTTTGTAGTAATGTGTAAGCATAAACGCATCCACGCCAACTGCCAGATCCAAGTACCGGTTAAGGGAAACGCCTTGTAATGTTCCCAGTTCCACCATTCCTGAGTAGGTGTCAAAACCGTACACCTTTGTGGTGGTCTTGTAGCCGGTGTGGATTTCACCGACATATCTGGGCGACATTTCCCATTGGAAGCTCTGAGCGCACCCGGATAAAGGGAGAAGCCCTGCCACCAATGCCTTAAGCATTTTGTTTGCTTTCATAATAGAAACACCGTGCCCTGTAGACTCCTCGGATTGGGCTGATTTGGTTATAAAAAAAGCGTGAGAGTCTGTACCAGCTACTCGTCCCACACCTTGAGGCTCTCGCATTGCCCATCACTGTTGAACGAGCAACGCAGAGGCCTCACGCAAATATGTAAAAGCATCCCGCATTTATAATTTCTCTCGAAATATAATGCCGCAATACTGGTATTACATATCCACAAGGCATCTACTTGTTGCTACATTCCTGACAGTGATTCTGAAACTTGCGAGATTTCAAGGTGTCAAGAAAGAGCGTCGAGTAAACGCTTTTCAATTATGTCTGCTCCCGCCACTTCAACCCGTATCGGGCCTCTGCGCACGATATGCGGTACAAAAATAGGGAAATTCAGCGTATTATACAATTTTTTTTTGGGAGCATAGTAAAAAATTTGTATTTAAGCGTATAGCACGTAGAAAGTGGCAACGATTGTGTTGAAAGACTTGAATCCGGATTCTGCGACGCGGTTGTTCCATCTGGCCAGATTCAGGCGTGCGACATCCTTGCTGGATCGCTTGTTAAAGATTGCACGCAGGCCCTGAGACAGCCAATAGGATTCTTTGAGGTCAAGATATAAACAGAACAGAAGTCTGTTCCGTTGTTTCTGCGTGTCTGTCCATTTATCGGGCGATTTAAACAACGCATACCTTCCGCATGCGAACATTTCTTCAAAATACTCGACGAGTTCTTATAGCAACAGACATTCTTCCGGTTCTATGTATGGAGTCTTTGATATGGAAATATACTTTGCTGTACTGATAAATTTTTATCAGTACATATTTTTCTATACACCTCTTATTCTATCTCGTCGGGGCGGAACGTCATCGAACGGCTGTCAGTCGACGCAGCCAGAAAATAACCCAGACAGAAATCACCGGAAAACATCCGTGGCCCGTTGCTGCCGCCCGACATCAAGGCCGACAGATAATCATGCATATCCTGACTGATCGGCGCCACCGTCACTGTAACTGTATCGCCGTCAAGCAACACATCGTCATCGCCCTCCTCCTCCGTGTCGCGGCGGGTGGTCATTATCACTTCCGAAATATACCCTCCGGAAGCCGTACGGTCATCCACAGCGCTCCACCTGTAAGGCTCGCCGTTGCGATACACCCTCACCCAGTAGCAGTCGCCGCTGCTCCGCTGATCATCCTCAAAAGTGACCTGAAGCACCGCCACATGATCATAAGGCATCTTTATCCACTCAAACTCCATATCAGTTATCACAGTCGGGGCAAGCATCTCAGACTCGGCGGCAAAGCTCATGCCGTCGCGCTCCACCGTGAGCCTGTATCTGTGTCCTGCCACGCCGCCGAATCCCTCCGGAGCCACAAACATCCCGTCATCACCGGCAGCCAGAGCCACCGCGCCGCCATCGGTCATATCCTCCACGCTCACACGCGCGTCCGTCAGCCGGCGCCTTTCCATCGGCTCATCCATCGGAGTGGTGAGAGTGATGCCCACACGCGCTCCCGACTCCGTCACACCGCCCTCTATCACCGTAATCGGATCAATCTCGTGATACCTGAAATCAAGCTCTTTCTCACATCCGCTCAGCGCTGCGGCCATCACCGCCGCCACTGCTATGTCCAATCCATATTTCATCATCATGATCCTTTAGAACTTCAATGTATATGATACCGAAGGCACTATGCCGTAGAGCGAGCGCTGCACCGCACGCGACCCCGACGGCCTTGTGTCATCGTCCTCAAAATATATGATATACGGACTGTAATGGTTATAGGCATTATATATGCCGAAGGCCCACTGCCCGGTGAAACGCTTTCCGCGGCGTGTATAGACAGCCGACAGATCCAGACGGTGCGACGCCGGTGTCCTGTAGCCGTTACGTCCCGAATAATAATAACACGTGGCCCCGTCCAGCTCATATTTCACATCAGGCGCCGTCAGAGCCTGCCCGGACGAATATGTCCAGGAACCCGACAGATTCCATCGGTCGTTGATCCTGAACATCGCCACGACCGACAGATGGTGGCGGCGATCGTTAGACGCGTCATACCACCTCCCTGAGTTGATTCCGGGAATGCGCGTGCGCGTCCTTGACCACGTATATGACACCCATCCGGTCAGACGCCCCGAATTCTTACGCACCATAAACTCGGCTCCGCAGCCTCGACCCTTGCCGCCAAGTGTTATGCTCTCCAGATCTATGTCGGAAAACATGCCGCGGCCGTCGATATAATCATAGACATTTTTCAGATCCTTATAATAAACCTCGGCCGACCAGTCCCAACCGCCGTCTTCGGTCATGCCGGCATATCCAAGCCCATATTGCACGGCCCGCTCCGGACGCACCGACGCACTCGTCAGCGCATAACGGTCAAACGGAAAACTCGTCGAACTCGACATTATGGCATGCAGATTCTGCGTGGCCACACTGGCTCCGGCCTTGATGTTATGGTGGCCGTCCACACTATATTTCACACTCACCCGCGGCTCCGGATCGACATACGTATGCCTTCCCGACTCAGGCGACTCACCGCCGCCAATCGCCACAAAATCCTCAAATCTCTTCCCTGTCAGCGCAGAAAACGCCGAAAGTCTCATCCCCGCCGAAAGCGACACATGCTCGCCGAAACTGCCGCTATACGCCATCCACAACGCATTTTGCCATCCGCTCCTCACCTCACGCTCCCTGACCGGCCCCATGGCCCATTCGGCCGACTTCACCCGCAGCAGCTCCGACCGGATCCCCCACTCCAGTTCATGCTTCTCGCCAAGCGACAACGTGACTCTCTCGTTCAGCGAAAAATTACGTATATACTCATCGAGAGTCCTGTCGGCATTCATTATATCCATGCCCATATCGGCCGTATAATTAGTAAATCCGGCCGTGGTTACAAACCGCCATACATCGCCGCTACGGCTCGACCAGTTCGCCGAAGCGGCCACATTGCCCCAACGCATCGACATCAGCTTGCTGATGGCCTCATTGTCGCGGCTTGCAAAAAAACTCACATCGACATAATTGCCCGGACACGGATTATAGCGCACCTTGGCCGTCACATCATAGAAATTCATCACTATGTCACGATACTCAGGCACCATTTTCAGAAACATATCCACATACGACCGCCTTGCGGCAACCGCCACCGACAGTTTCTCCTTCACCACCGGACCCTCCGCATTGATCTTGGCGGCAAGCAGACCTATGGTGCCCGACGCATGATAGTCGGTCATGCTTCCGGGAGCCAGACCCACATCCAGCACCGACGACACCGCACCGCCGTAAGCTGCGGGAAGCGGCCCTTTGTAAAGCGTGGCACTGCCTATGGCATCGTCATTGAACGTGGAGAAAATCCCCATCACATGCGACGGATTGTACAGCGTGGCGCCGTCTATGGTCACCAGATTCTGCGCCGCAGTGCCGCCGCGCACCTCAAATCCGCCGGCACCCTCGCCCTCGCCGTGCACTCCGGGCAACAGAGTGATCGACTTTATCAGATCATTCTCGCCAAACAGCGCCGGAGTCAGCGACAACTTCGTCAACTCAAGGCGCTCGGCCCCGAGCTGCACCCCAGAAATCCTCTGCCGGGCCGACTGTCCGGTCACCACCAGACCCTCGAGCATCATCATGCTGTCGGCAGGCTCCGACTGGGCCGACACATGCAAGGATCCGCCACACCAGACCGACAGCACTCCCGACAGCCACACTGCGGCATCACGCCATGTCACCATAAATATTCCCTGTGAAATTATAGATCATACTATCCAAAAGCGTCACGATGCCGTCTTTCCTCGGCACCGTGACGTATTTTATTGCTGTATGTTTTCTGCTAACGCTCTCTTTACTTCGACAGACCGCATGCAGCGCACTTGACCGAAATTTCCGTAAAGAAATCGTTGCCTTTGTTGTCAACGAGAATAAACGCAGGGAAATTCTCCACCTCGATCTTCCAGATGGCCTCCATGCCCAGCTCAGGATACTCAAGCAGTTCCACTTTCTTGATCGAATTCGATGCCAGAATAGCCGCCGGACCTCCGATCGAACCGAGATAGAAACCGCCGTGCTTCTTGCACGCATCGGTCACCTGCTGCGAGCGATTGCCCTTGGCGATCATGATCATAGAGCCGCCGGCAGCCTGAAACTGATCCACATACGAATCCATGCGCCCGGCCGTGGTCGGACCGAACGAACCCGAAGCCATACCTTCCGGAGTCTTGGCCGGACCGGCATAATATATAGGATGATTCTTCAGATATTCAGGCATCTCCTCTCCGCGATCCAGACGCTCCTTGATCTTGGCATGCGCTATGTCGCGGCCCACTATTATTGTGCCGTTAAGGCTAAGACGGGTCGACACGGGATACTTGTCGAGTTCGGCCAGCACCTCAGGCATAGGACGGTTCAGGTCTATGCGCACCACCTCGCCCTCGCCTGCATTGCGCAGTTCTTCAGGAATCAGTTCGCCGGGATTGGCGTCCAGCTTCTCGATCCACAGACCGTGACGGTCGATCTTGGCTTTCACGTTGCGGTCGGCCGAACAGCTCACGCCCATGCCTATCGGGCATGACGCACCGTGACGCGGCAGGCGGATCACACGGATGTCGTGAGCAAAATATTTGCCGCCGAACTGTGCTCCGAGACCGATCTTGCGCGATGCTTCAAGCAGTTCCTTCTCCAGTTCCACGTCGCGGAAAGCATGTCCGAGCTCATTGCCCTGAGTGGGCAGCGCGTCCAGATATTTCACCGATGCCTTCTTCACCACCTCGAGATTCTTCTCGGCCGAAGTACCGCCGATCACAAACGCAATGTGATAAGGAGGACACGCGGCAGTGCCAAGAGTCTTCATTTTCTCCACCAGGAACGGCACCAGAGTCTTGGGATTGATGGTAGCCTTGGTCTCCTGATAGAGATATGTCTTGTTGGCCGAGCCGCCGCCCTTTGCCACAAACAGGAAATGATACTCGTCGCCCTGACCGGCGTGGATGTCGATCTGCGCCGGCAGATTACATCCGGTATTGACTTCGTCATACATGTTCAGCGGAGCGTTCTGCGAATAGCGCAGATTGTCCTCTGTATATGTCTTGTAGACACCGTGCGACAGCTTCTCCTCGTCGTCGCATCCGGTCCACACCTGCTGCCCCTTAGTGCCGTGCACAATGGCAGTGCCCGTGTCCTGACAGAAAGGCAGCTGGCCCTTTGCGGCAACCTCGGCGTTGCGCAGCATCGTCAAAGCCACATATTTGTCGTTTGCGCTCGCTTCCGGATCGCTCAGAATCTTCGCTACCATCTGGTTGTGCTCGCGACGGAGCATAAAAGCATTGTCGTGGGTGGCCTGACGTGCAAGCACAGTCAGCGCTTCGGGATCTACCACAAGCATCTCGTGACCGTTCCAGTTCTCCACTTTCACATAATCGGGAGTGAGCAGATAATACTCGGTAGTATCTGGTCCGAGCGGAAACATTTCCTGGTATTTAAACGGCTTCGCCATCTTTAATTAAGTGTGAAGTTTTTAAGTTGAAATATGATTATTGTTTATAGAATGTCAGAAATTATAGCCGACGGTAAACTGCCACGACTTGTTGCGAAGATTCACTCCGGCTTTCAGATCCTGCGCGGCCGCAGGGTCGGTGCATGAATTCAGAGTCGCCATGTTGCGGCATCCGGCCATATAATGGGCACCCACATAAAAATGGCGGTCTATCTCGAAGCCCACGCCCATCTTGAAACCCCAGTTGAATTTTTTCGACAGATTATCGTCGCCGAAATAGTCGCGCTCGATTTTCTGCACATTTTTGCTGGGATATGTGGTGACCGTATATTTTTCCTTGCCGCCCAGACCCCACTCCACGTATGGACCGAAATCGAACTGCAACTGAAAATTGCGGCTCATGTTCACACGGAACGACAACAGGATGGGCACCTCGATATATCTCGACGTCAGATCCGCGCTGGTGGTGTTGACCGTAGACGTGTTCTTGTCGGGCGATGTGATGCTGCATCGGTCAAAGCCGTATGCACGTGTGGAGTAAAACACACCCGGCTGTATGGCAAAGCACTCACGTATGCGCAGATCCACCACGGCACCCGCCGAAAATCCCGGTTTCCAGTGCGGTATCCGCATGTAGATATTGTCAGACATGAAACCCTGCTCGTTGGACGATGTATTCGACACATTGACACCCGCACGCACTCCGATGTGCACCACACTTTCCGGCTCCGCTGTGTTTATCACAAACTGGGCCGACGCCGACGGCACCGCGGCGGCAATGGCTAAAACGGACGACAATAACACTTTTTTCATAAGCATAGAAAATTAGACCTACAAATTAACAAAAAAAAATCCGAACGGCAGCCACATTCCATCCTTGATTTTTGCAAAATCAGATAAATGTGCGAGATCTCGCGCCATTTAGGAGTTTTTTCTTTATTTTTGTTCTCCGTTGCGTCGTGCAATTACAACTTGCAGCCCTACACTGAACCCTAAACCAAGCATATAGATTGCCAAGAACCATATTCCGGCAAGTGCAGATGCGCCAAGTTCGATTTCACCGACATGCCCCAAGAACAATGCATCGGTTATATTTATCAGTTGTTCAATAAGAAAGCTCATCATCACAGGATATGCGATGAGCCATATTTGTTTATAGCTATAATTCACTTGTTCAAATCAATATGATAAGATACAGTAAGCCACACCACATAATGCGGTGTAACGCTGCCTAATGTAAAATGAAATTGTTAAATGGGGATATATGGCAAAGCAATAAAGGGCAGGCTTCGATAAGCCTACCTATTGCTGAATAGCATTAGTTGAGAGTGCTATTCGTTGAGCGTAGCTATATGCACAACTGCCATTTCATATTGTTGAACTGTGCTGTATTTTCGATTTGTTCCACAAAGTTAATCATTATATATGAGTTTGCAAAATAATCCCTTTTTGAGTGAGTGTTATGGCGGCTACGGTAAATCCGTATCCCTCAGTCTTCTGCCAGTTGGTTAACTCCTGCGCTGTGCCACGGACGAATTTCATCGCCGCGACACTCACTGCGCCCGGTGGAAGTTTCTCCACCTCGTCTTTTGCAGCCTCCATCGTCTCGACTGCTATCGGCTCGTAGCCGGCTCGCGTAAGCAAGCCAACCATGAGCCGACGGTCGGAGTCGGAGACATCTACAATGAGGATTTTGTTCATTGTTAGATAAATTTAGATTATTAGAATACACAGTCAGATACGCTCCATGAAAGGGCATGAAACGTATCTGAGTTTTTGGAGTTATTTATCAGAATATCACATAAACCACGCACTATTTGGAGCGGCTTACCACATGTATGGTTTTGCCTTCTTTATTGAGCAAATTCAGTTTAAGATTCTCTTTGTCGGCGATCAGGACAGAGAATCCTGGAGAATCGTTGCAAAATATGGTGCCCTCGATTTCTTTCGGAGTCCGTGTGAGGGAGCCGGATGTGTTGACCACATAGTCGATTTTTGAAGCCGGGTGGCGGATGTGCTGGTAATTGTGGATATGACCGCAGATATACATATCCACATTGTGCTTCCGCAGAATTGTGTCAACTTTCTTCTGCATATCTATTCGCTCAGATTCCGACTTGTCGGTATAGGCATAGATAGGATGATGACCGACCACAACGATCCAGTCTTCCGTCACCTCTGTCAAAGTCTTTTCGAGCCATTGCAACTGGGCTTCGGCATCCTGATTCACAGCATCGGGATATGTGTCGGTCTTTTTCCTGTATTTGTCAATCAAAGGAGTAGTGTCGAGAAATACCACCTTGACAGTTGTCCCGTCATCTTCAAAGGTCTTGGTGTAATATCTT
>Ga0209694_1002965_pt1 | contig 12282 bp, 9 predicted proteins | sample GluameincwithD2O_FD_187499 | JGI IMG/M metagenome (GOLD analysis project Ga0209694, IMG submission 187499) | Mouse cecum microbial communities from Vienna, Austria - Glucosamine amended microcosms incubated with D2O (SPAdes) (version 2) | ecosystem: Host-associated > Mammals > Digestive system >...
ATACCCTTGCAATTTCTTCCGCGATAGGTTAAAATTGCTTTTGGAAACATATATGCGGCAGGCCGCAAGGCGCTTCCAACACCTTGCGGCCCTGTACGAGTGACGCAACCACTCAGCACAGCGATACATATCGCACCATAGGCATTATACCCGGTTCGGCGCGGATTTTCAAGGCCGAACATTGGGTTTTGCTGTGCGTGCATTTTAAGCGGTGTTGAGTTATCAAAACTCGGCACCGCTATATGTTTCCGACAAGGCCCCCGGGCGGGGGTGCGTCCCCCGCCCGCCCTCCGGGGCTTTGTCGGAAATTTTATTTTGAGAGGAAGAAGGTAAATGAAAAAGAGATTGTTTTCCCTTGTGTTGGTCATAGTAATATTGGCGGGTTTCTATTCTGGAATGACGATTACAGTTGACGCTGTAAACACAGATTACTATTGGACAGAAGAAAGCTGGGGAAGAAGTGGACAGCCTGAAACAAATCTCACTATTTTCCATGACTCGGAAAAAAATTACCATTATGGGCTGAAAGATAGCACAGGAAAGATTGTATTGCCGGCAGAATATGACGAATTAAGATATGCTGGTGGAGATCGGATTATTGCCAGACATCTTGGCAGCAGTTACGGTATCATTACTACAAACGGCACTGTAATTTATCCATTTACTACTGGAACCCATTCCATAAATGTCTACGATGAGGAAAATCCCGCTTTCGTAATTAAAAAAATCGACCCCAAAAAAAAGCCATCTCTCGCTATGTATGGTTATAGTTGTGGGCTGTACGACTGGAATGGAAAAGAGATCATCCCTATAAAATATGATCGACTTAACTACTTAGGGGACGGATACTATCTTATAGGAGATAAGTCTTTTGGCGTTTTTAAGCAGGGTGTAGGAATGATTATTCCAGAACAGTACAGAGCAATTGAATACCTTGGCCAAGATTTGTTCTCCGTTTTGAATACGAACCGCCTTTGCGGGGTTGTGGATTCCCATAATAAGCAAATAATGCCTTTTACTTATGAATATATCTTCCATTATAAGCAAGGATATTTTATTGTGGGTCAATTTAAAGAACCAGAGCACAGAGAAGCTTATTACAACTTTGGCTTCTTGCAAAACTATCAGATGGAGTTTCTCGCTGGTCTTGCTGACCGGGATGGAAATTTATTACTTCCGATGGAATGTGACGATATAATCATCAACGATGATGAGACGTACAGCATTGGAACGATAAACGGAACAAAATTAGTTGGACATGTCGGCGGTGTGCCAGTGTTCCGCTATACATATGCCTATGAAACATATCCGCTGTCAGACCTTCTCAGGGATGGAAACACGACCACTACCCCCTCTACTGTCGGCGACTTCGCCGATGTGAAATCCGACGACTACTACGCGGACGCGGTTCTGTGGGCCGTGGAGAAGAACATCACCAGCGTCACCAGCAAGACCACGTTCTCCCCTGGCGCAACTTGCAGCAAAGCGCAGATTTTGACTTTTTTGTGGCGCGCTAACGGCTCACCGGATCCGATGGCAGCAAATCCGTTCAACGACATTAAGATTACCGATTATTTTTATAAAGCAGCTCTGTGGGCAGCGGAAAAGGGGTTGGTGTCCGGTTCTACCTTCGGCTCGAACACCGATTGCACCCGCGCCATGACGATGGACTACATGTGGAAAGCGGCTGGAAGCCCCACGCCCGCTGATAAGGCTGATTTTACCGACGTTCCTGCCAGCGCCAACTACGCGCAAGCTGTGGCGTGGGCGGTAGAGAACAAAATTACCAGCGGAACAGGCGGCAATAACTTCTCCCCCGCCGCCACCTGCACCCGCGGGCAGATTGTCACCTTCCTGCACCGGGCTATGGGGAAATAAATTCGAGTAGCTTCCGATGTCTTAACAACATATGGGCCATGAAAAAGCACCCACCACCTTTTGAAAATGCAAAAGGTGGTGGGTGCTTTTTTCAGGTGCTGGAAATCCTTAATTTAATGACATTGGACTGGAGTATGGGCGCTTTGCATTGTAAAAAGAGATGTAATCCCGGAGCGAAGCGGTCAGGTCACTTATGTTTGTATAGCGATAACGATGGGTTTCCTCCACTTTCAGGCTGGCAAAGAAAGATTCCATCGGAGCGTTGTCATAGGGAACTCCCGGAGCGGAGAAAGATTGATTTACTCTGCAATCTCGAAGCAGATTTCTGAATTCATGAGCTGTATATTGAGAACCTCTGTCGCTATGAAAAAGCAGCTTGGAGGGATGCCCCTCGCCTCAAATGCATCTCGGAATGTTGAAAGTACCAGCGATGTGTCCTTATGGGGCGATAGTCTTGCTCCTATGACTCTTCTGGCAAACAGGTCTAATATTGCACACAGGTAGTAAGTTCCCGCGTCCGTCTTAAACTCTGTGATATCACTGACCCATGCCACATTAGGTGCTGGTTGTGAAAATTGGCGAGCCAACAGGTTCGTGTCGCTGTTTTGCCAGTCTATCTTGGTCCCTTTTTGTTGTCTGGGTAATTGAGGATCAATCTCATGGAGCAATTTCAAAACTTTTCGTTCGCTGACAGTAAAACCTCGCTTCATCAACTGTTGACGGATATTTTCTGCGTCCGGTCGTTTGATATATCTATCACAAATTTCCTTAATTGCGGGGCGGAGCTCCTGTTCATGTTTTTCATATACAGTGACCTCTGGTCTGCGGAAAGTTCGGTAATACAGATTAGATTTTCGAATGCACAATGATCGGCAAACTTGATTGGGGCCATAAAACTCAAGCAATGGATATGCGTAGGAAATACGCTGAGCTTCAGGGATTGCCGCCATAATCTCGCTCAAAAGTTTTAGTTCTGCTTGTTTTTGCCTAACGGCTTGCCTCAAATTTGAATTTTCTTGCTGTACAGATTCTACACTGAGCTGAGTGCTTTCGGCGTATTGAAAATCAATGTGCTTGAACCATTCCCTTAGAGGTTTGTCGGTCACCCCAGATATTTCACACAGTTCTGTCAGTGTGAACCCGTTTCGGTATTTTTCATATAATGACCACTTATATGAGTCACTGTAAAATCTGGACATTATCTCTCTCCTCTTCTTGAGATTGAGAGGGATAATAAGTATCTGAGCATGTATTGCTGCTAAGTTTCAACTACTTCATAAATCTAATGATCTTCTTTTTACTAACAATTACCCCCTGATTATGTAGCAGTATACGAACTCGTTCCGCACCAATGCGGCCATCGCTCTCTGTGAAGATTTCCTGGATTTTTGAACCGATATACTCATCCTGCTTTTGACGCTTTGCTTTCCTTTGTCCCTGCCGTTTATGATAATAAATAGATGAGAGAGACACTTCAAAGGCTTGGGAAAGAAATTTGGCCGGATATGAATTTAAAAGTGGTAGTGCTATACTGATTCGTTGCCTCAATGGAATTGTTTGAAGAATCCTGCTTGTGTGGATGATTGACAGGGAACATTCTGCTTCGTCCAGTTTTCGTTTAAGTTCTTCGGAATGAGTGAGGATTGCCCCAATATCTTGGGTCAGCAAATCTGTGAGTTGACGACTATCCAAATCTTGTTTCCAGTTGTTAATCCAGCGATAGATCATGACAAAATGGATTCCAGATTCTTCTGCAATTTCTTTTGGCGTGTATCCGCATACATATTTTATAAAAACCTCCTGCCTAATGCCTTTTGAGTATCTCATATAATTACCTCCTGCCGACAGATTGTAAGGCGGCAGGAGGTATTTTACCACACAAAGAAAACTAAGGCCACATAAGTAAACTGTGTGGTTATCCTTTTAGTCTAGCCTTTGAAAGGGCCAGATTAAGGGACATTCATGGTGATATGATAGCGAGGAAAAGAACCCATGGCGAAGGTAAAGAGTCTACTATTTGAGGCGTGTCTAAAACGGTTCTCCAGCGAGGCTCAGTGCTGGTGTATCTGGCATCACTACGTTGTCCGGCTGGTTAGTCATAATAAACTGCAATTCTTCTCCATCTATAGTTTTTTGACGAGAATAATATCGTTTGACAATGAGATACATATTCGCTCCATTCATCGACTTCTGAAATGCCTGTTTGTTGCTCGCATTGTTCAGTTGGGTGTACAGCGTAACACTGTTCCCACGTCTACGTTTTTCTAAAACAGAAAATGTTTTCGGTTTTCAGTTCTTGACAGTCGAGTGCAATACGCCTTATAATAAACTTGTAAGGGTAGCAGCGGAGCGCCGACGAAAGGCTGTTTCCGCTGCCCTCTGTTTTCTTTATTTTTGAACTTTGGGAGGGTACATATGGTTCGTTTACAAACAGAAATGGCAGTAATTAGTACAATCGGAAACATGTTAATCAATCTACTGTCAGGGGACGAAACCGGGCACGCCTTGTCGATTACGCTGGACAAGAAAAAAATTTTAGACTACACCCGCAATCTGGAGAATGACAGTGGCTACGCCATTTTAAACGGGTTTTCAGAGCAAACGTTGGATCAGTTTTTCATCAATAATTACGCTTTGTTCCAATTCGACCCTGACTCCTCCAGCGGTTGTGACTCTTCCTATCGCCTGCGGCTGGAAAACTTGCATCTTGGTGGTGTACAGCCAGACCATAAGGTTCCAAATTTTTCCCAAACCGTCATCCGTTGGATGATCAACGTGCTGGATCCGGCCATCAACTACCCGATGGATCTGCTCCGGAAAATGGGAGTGCTGGATGTGCTGGCCGCAGAGCCGGACGAGGTGCCGGAGGATCAGCCTGCTGCCCCTCCGTTATGATGGATCTGCGAAGGGAGGCGTATTATGTCTACATATCCATGTAATTCCCAACCGGCCACGAGTCAGGGAGCTGTGCCACCGGGTATGGATGATTTCAAGTGGAAATGGAATGAAACGAAGCAGTTTCGTGATCCTGTGTATGGCTATATTCAGGTTCCGACCCCCTATGTCAAAAAACTCGTTGATACCTCATATATGCAGCGGATTAAGGGCGTAGCCCAATCTGGTCTGCGCCCTTTGTTTGCAGCGGCAACCCACGACCGGTTTGCCCATTCGGTGGGAGTGTACCGATTTTCCATGCTACTGTATGACAGCTTTAGTAAAAGCGCGGAAGCAGCGCTGGAAGAGCAGGGCAACCTAAACGAGGAGTTGCGGACTCGCTTTAAGAACAAGCTTCTGAAATGGCGGAATCTCCTGGCCATTGCGGCCTTGCTCCATGATATCGGACATCCGATCCAATCCCATTCCATGGAGTTTCTCTATGATGATGTGTTTCTCCACTTCCCAGATTCTCCATACCCAGAGGGCTATATCCAGCGGTTTGATCATGCGGAACACGATTGGGCAAAGCATCAGTATGATCTGGTCCGGGAACAAAAAATTTCCTACGACAAAAAATCGCCTTTTAAGGAGTCCATGCGAAAGGAAAAGGCGAAGCTGAATGATATCCTGAAAACAAATCCCGCTTATCGTATCGCGATCAACGACGAGAATTTTGAGGGTAACCCCCATGAGCGCATGAGCGCCTATTACATTCTGACCGATCCTGAACTGAAGCAAAATATCGATACACTCTGCGCCTCTTTCGAGAAAGAATTTATCTCGAGCGCTCCACCAAGAGAGCAACCCGAGCGGATGGACGAATTGGATTTCATCTGCCGCATGATTACTGGCAGCCGGTATACGGTACCAAATAATTTCAAGGATTATTTGGCGGATTTGGAATACAGTATGCGCAACTGCGTGATTTCCATTCTGAACGGCACCATTGATGCGGACAGCATGGATTACATCATGCGCAATTCCTTTTCGTCTGGCTATGAGACGAGTGAAGTAGACCACTACCGGTTTTGCAGTGCGCTATCGGTCTATATGGAGCAGGGTCAGATGTTCCTGGCGTGGAAAAAGAGCGCCCTAAGTGTGATTGAAGGCTTTATTAACGCCCGCAACTACGAACCGCGCTGGCTCTATAGTCATCACAAGGTTGTCTACCAGGATGTGCTTATCAAGGAAATGCTGATTGATGCCGTTAAATATATGGCGATCCACCCGCAAACCAATAACGGAACCTTCGGTGCATCGCCGGAGAAGTGGCTGCACTACCCATTTTTCACCTACGTACTTTCTCCTTTTGTCCCTTTTGCCACGGATAAATATTTGTTTTTCAGGTCGGTAGACGGGGATATTGAGAACTTTTTCAAGCAGATTGCACTGGAAATGAAGCACCACCGCCTCAACGGCAATCCGACCCCACAGGAATCCTCCCTCATTGAGGAATATCTGGGACTTTATCATGAAAGCTCCTCCCGCTGCCATAAGAAAAGTCTGTGGAAATCTTTGGCAGAATACAAAAAAGCCATTTCCGCCATCGCCCGCAGGTTGGATACGGATTTTGACACCATCAACCGTTACACGCTGGAGCTGATCCAAAAGGGACTGATGACCAAGGAGTTCCATTTGTCCACAGGGGAGGGGGACAGCCCCACGGCCAACCATTACGAAAGCGAGATTATTTATTACCCTCGTAGCCGCACAGAGCAGCAACAGCTGGCCAAAAAGCGGAGCGGAGTCAACGGCCTGATTAATCAGTACATCCCCAGAATCTTCAAAAACTTTGACCCGGAGCACTGCCGGATCAAGATCGTTGCGCCCAGGCTCAAGAACTTTTCCAAAGAACAGGTTCTGCTGGGCGGACGACACTATGCTCTGTCCGAGATGCTGGAACTGAAAGAGAACCGCCAGCCACAGTTCCCTTACCTGTTCTATCTGCCCACTGGTGATGGATTGGAGGGGACGGATTTGTCGGACAAATTTTTTAAGGAGCTCGAGGATTATTGCTCCCAGCGCATTACCATGACTCTTGTAGGAGGAGATATGACATTTCATGTAAACAGTGGAGCGTACGTCCGGGATGTGGTACATGGCGATATTTTCCTGCCGAACCGTTTTCTCGCAGTGGTAGATACACCGGAATTTCAGCGTCTGCGGCGCATTAAGCAGCTGGCAACGGCGACACAGGTGTTTCCCAATGCGGGCCATAGCCGTTTCTCCCACTCACTGGGCACATACCATGTGATGACAAAAATTGTGGAACATTTTGAGCAGCTGTGCGAGGGCCAGGGGATGCAGTTGTTCCACAACAGCGTGGAGCGGGATATTGTTCTGTTGTCCGCCCTGCTCCACGACCTGGGCCACGGCCCCTACTCCCATGCGTTTGAGCACGTCGCCGGAAACCGGAAGCATGAGGATTGGACAAGCAGCATCATTCTGGACAGCCAGACCCGTTTAAATGCTGTGCTCCGGGAGCTGTTTGGTCAGGACGCCCCCCAGCGGATTGTGGACTGCATCAACCATCGGACACCTCAATCCGATAACTTCTCTTTTGCGGATATCTATCCCACACTAATCAGTAGCCAATTGGATGCCGACCGGCTGGACTACTTAATGCGAGATTCCTACAATACTGCCATACAGTTCGGCAATGTGGATCTCCAGAATCTGATCTCCGCAATGCGTATCACCGTTATTGAACAGAAATACAGCGTGGCGATTGATGAGGCGCACCTGTCAATGGTTGAGCATTTTCTGTTCGGTCGGTTCAAAATGTATGAGACCGTGTATTATAATGGCTATAAGCTGTTTTCCGAGGAACTGCTCCAGCGAATTTTCAAGCGTGTCGGTGCTCTGATGGAGCACGATGGCAGTTGGCAGGCAGAAATGGAACGTAGAGCCGCAGGACAGGCCCTGTGCAAAATGATGCAGGGAAGGGATTTGAGCGTATCGGAGTACCTGTTGCTGGATGATGCAGCGATTGAAGCTCAGTTTGCTGGATGGCTGAAACAAAACGATCCTGTTCTCACCCGGCTGATCCAGGCATTTCTCCACCGTAACCAGCTTTCAGGCAAAGGTCTGCGGCGAGCCCCTCTGGCGGATCCAAAGGATCATATGATCTTCCACCGCATCCGAGTTTTCCATGAGAAAAACGCGGAAGTGCTGGATCTGTTGCAACAGATTGAGACGATTCTGCGCCGGGAAGGGGTGGATCTTCTGGACCCCCACGACAGACTGGAAGATGTCAGCCATGGGTTCATCCGCATCCTGCGGTGCTGCAAAATGTATTATGGATCTGCGGAAAATCGGACGGATGATAAAATTATTTGGATTCTCAGGGAAAACGGAACGGTAGAGGATATTGGAAAGATGTCCCGGATGCTGGGCGATGAGTTCCACAAAAGCTATCTCTATTACTGTGAGGATATCTTCTGGGAAGAATTGCAGCATTGTAATTTCCCTGAAGACGAGCGAGCTAGCAAAATCCAAAAAATCTTGAACGAGGTGAGGGAAAGGATGAAAGCTTCCCATCCGCGCAACATGATTGAAATTGAAGAAAAATACTCTTGCGAACAGCAAACGCTGGAAGAGATTAGCTCACTGCTGAAGCAGTATATCGAGGAGAACGCTAATCAATACGACGGGTTTTACCTGGAGAGGCAGGCTGGCAACGAGGTCCTAGAAATTATTGAACAAGAAGATACCTATTTTGACTTACCTAGCAGTGCGCTGCACCGGGCAAACTGTTCGCTGCGCTGCCGTGAGTTGAATTCTATTGCTGGAAAGCAGTATATCTTTACAATCAAGCGGCCTACAGAGAGCAAAAACTTTGACCGAAATGAGCAATTTGCCCGGTTTGAGTTTGAAATGAAGACGGATTCCAGCGCCTTAAATGACGATGTCTTGCGCTTTATCCAGTCTCATCTGAATATTCCCGACCTGCTCGACCAGGATCAGGTAAGCGGCGAGGAGCTTGCCCGGATTTTAAAGCCGATCTTGACCATATCAAATCGCCGGCAAAAAGGCACCATATACCGCTTTGGCGATGACGGCGAGCTGACGCCGTTCAAGGCGGAAATCTGTCTGGACAGTGTCATCTACAAACGTTCGCCAGAGGACACGGACAAAATGAGAAAACTGGACTGGCAGATTGAGCTGGAGCTGAAGTCCGATTATCTGGACCGTGTGCTACTGAAACGGTTTACCGGCTTGTTGCGCAATCACGATGGACTCGCCAACCGGCTAAAACCAGAATCTGCGTCCAAATACAATAAGGCGCGCCTGCTGCTTGGTCTGCCTCAGGATTGAGGGGTGTGACGGATGAATACTGAGGAAACGACAGGGCTTCCTCTGGAGAAAGACAGGGATCGGATTAAACGGGTATATTTAAATCCGCTGAAAGGCAGTTTTATCGAAGAGCATTTTCATATGGAGGAATCCAGATACCGGCCCAATGGCACGTTCCAAAGGGACTATGCCAGAGTGATGTATTCCTCTTCTTTCCGGCGCTTACAAGGTAAAATGCAGCTTCTCGGCATCAAAAACGATCAGTTTTTCCGCAACCGATTGACGCACAGCCTGGAGGTTGCGCAAATCGCAAGATCCATTGCGGAAATGATTCAATATGATTTGTCGGAATTGTATGTTGTGGAGGCGGGCGCGCTGGCCCACGACCTGGGGAATCCTCCCTTCGGCCATGCTGGGGAGCGCCGTCTGAATGAACTGTTCCGTGAGGTGGGTGGGTTTGAGGGAAACGCCCAAACCCTGAGAATCCTGACCACTGTGGAGAAAAAAAGGCCTGGGTTCCGCGGATTGAACCTGACCTACCGCAGTCTGCTGGCGGTTGTAAAATATTTCAACCAATATGATCCGGATCATATCGAACGAAAATTTATCTATAAAGACGATTATGAGCTTTTGAAGCGGGTCATTGACAAAAATGAAATCAAGGTGCGGACATTGGACGTACAGATCGTGGACATTGCGGACGAGATTGCCTATGCAGCCCACGATCTGGAGGATGGGCTGCGTGTAAAAGCGTATACGATTGATGAAATATTGCATGACTTTAAAGCGAAATACGGCGATGGCCCGGGATATCAGAAGTTCCAAGAGATTGTAGCAGATACCAGAGAGAAGTCCGGATTTGGAGACGGTAACATCGAATCTACCGAGTATTCCAAGCTGTTTCGTCAGGAGCTGGCTTCTCGGCTGATTAACCTGGCCATGAATGACATCGGTTTTATCCCAGTGGACACAATGATGGCACAGAAAACTGGAACGCAGCAAACGGAGGAGTTGGGTTTCTTAAACTATGGGGAGCTGATCCATGGCTTGAAGGAAATCGTATTTAAATGCATCAACCACAATGATGAAGTCTACCACTATGAGGAGCGAGGAATTCAAATTATAGACTTCCTGACTGAGCTGTACGCTGGCAATCCGATGTATCTTCCGCCGGAATACAGAGCCAATGAGCTGAGAAAGCAGTATAAGGATTTGAACGATTATGATAAAGATACATTGCAGAAGAGGCTGATATGCGACTATATCGCGGGAATGATGGATTCTTTCGCTATTTTGTCGTATGAGAAATATTCCGGAAAAAATTTCGACGATATGGACATGAGAAAGAATATAGAGGAAACACCATGAATAAATTGATGGGCTTTTTTGAGTTGAAAAGCATTGATCTTCCTTCGGTCCAATGGAAAGAATATTTGGGCACAGAGAGCTTGGATCCTGATATTCTGTGGACCGTCCGGAGCGCCGTATTTCATGGAGACGACTTGAATTTGCCACGAGCCGTTGGAGTGACTGCGCAGGAAGCTACCACATTTGCAGAAATGTTACGTTCCAGGTTGAAGGATATTGGAATGGTAATCTATTATCCATATTTCATTGCCAATAAAAGCGGTACCTTAAATGTTTACCGCGACCGAATCATCATTGAGGCGGTTCCCAATGATCTGTGGAATCTGGTTACCTATTCCGACAGGGCCGTTACGTACGAATTATCTGAAAATGGCATCAAAGCAGACGGTGACCGAGCATTTTTAACCGATAGCGAGTTAAAACAAATTACAGACAGAGTACCTGTGATCCGCAGAACTTTCCAAGATGATCTGCTAACAGACAAAAGTATTTTGTTGGAATGGAGTTTGGCGCAGAAAAGTAATATTGCAAAAAAACCAGTTGGCGAGGAATTTTTGATTTTTTACGAATTAAGAACCATAAAATAAGGGCTGGAATGCCCGCATAAGCAAGAAAGGACTTGTCAAATTATTAAATAGGTCAGAAAATTTGTGTAAAAGGGGAAAATTTAACAGTCAATGGAAGATGGACAATTGCGGTGTAAGGAATGTCCAACATAGGCTGGCTGAAGTCGACTTGACTGCAAAGGGTTTGGGAGAAGCAGGCGGTATAATTAATGAACCTCAGCGAAGCTATAGTGAGGGCCATGAAAAAGCATTGAAAGACGCAATTGCCGCTTTAAAAGATGTTTTGTGTTCTACAGCAATTGCAGAACACTTCAAAATGTCATCAGAACAAGTTATGAACATTCTTGGTCAGCAATAGCATTCAATTAGGTATCAAAGCCAGTCCTACATTGTAGGCTGGCTTTGATGAAAAATAAGGCAATTATTTGTGAATGGCGGCTGTTACTCTGAACGTATGACTTCAGCAGTACAAGGTCAAATCTCCATTTGCAACCCGTTTGCAAAACGAATAACAAAGCATAAAAAAGAAGGGAAAGGATAACAAATAGAGGGGTATGCGGGCTATTTGCAGTAAAATCCGCAAAACCTTGAAATCACTGGGATTGTGAGCAAAAAGCAAAACCGGGTTATGAGCTTTTTTACAAAAACTCATAACCCGGAGGTTGCAGGTTCAAGTCCTGTATCGTCCACCATTAGCAAAAAGACCGCTACTCCTTGTGTCGCAAGGGATAGCGGCCTTTTTATTTTCTTGATTTTCTGCGGTTTGGTCGTTGTTTGGTCGTTATGCCTCACAGGTACGCCTTTAGCCTCCTGGAGCAATCCGGGTGGCGCAGGCGCTTCATAGCGGCATTGAGGGTCTTTTTATCGACGGTGAGATCGTGCCAGTATTTCCCCCTAACCGCCCGCTGTTGGTCCTCTGGCAGTTCGGCCAGGATTGCGGCCACCCCTATTCGGACCTCCATACCGTCCATCTCCGCCGCCGCTGCTGGGTCGGGGATGAAGTCGGCAAGGGTAGCGTCCTCCTCATCGGTCAGGGGTGCGTCAAGGCTGACAGCGTTCTGGAGCGGGTCAAACCAGCTTCTTTTGGAGTTGTACCCCGTGGCCGCCGAAAGCTCCGCCCGCAGACGTTGAAACAGGTGTGTGGAGAATTTCGTCCCTCTGGACGGGTCGTAGCTGTCCACGGCCCGCAGCACAGCGATAAAGCCGGCCTGGGTCATGTCCTCAATGGTAGTCCCGC
>Ga0209694_1002969_pt1 | contig 12262 bp, 6 predicted proteins | sample GluameincwithD2O_FD_187499 | JGI IMG/M metagenome (GOLD analysis project Ga0209694, IMG submission 187499) | Mouse cecum microbial communities from Vienna, Austria - Glucosamine amended microcosms incubated with D2O (SPAdes) (version 2) | ecosystem: Host-associated > Mammals > Digestive system >...
CTGAAAGTCTTTTGAAAAGAGGTGATGCTGCCATCTTGATTTATGGTACGAATCGTGAACGTTTGAGACTCCTCTCCACCGGGAGTTAAGTCAAACGATCCACTTGTTCCAGTGGTCAGGATATTTCCTGAGGGATCAAGTATCTGTACGGTCGTGGATGGATTTGTAGCGTATGTAAATTTGTTTTGACCTTCTACCGTTTGCATTAGGGTAGCGGCCTGTTCCAATTGCGCTTCAGTCATACTCGCTGCTATGGAGCCTTCTTCCTCTACCGTAGGATCGCAGGCGGTGAGGAGCATCGCGAAAAGTGAGATAACTATACTATATTTCTTCATGATTTTCTAATTAAAAGTTTGACCTTATTGAAATCGTTTTTACCATCGGTTATATTGGCTGTCTGAACCTTCCCAACCGGCGTTCTGGGTGATGCTGCCGTTCGACATATCCACCTCGCTCTCCGGTATCTTGAAGAATCCGGCGGTAGCGTTATATCGTGTGGCGTAGCCACCTCCGTGGGCTTTGTTAGAGTCCTCTTGGCCATTGGTGTATATCTTCACGTTGGTCTGCTTTTCCAATGCGGCGGCGGCTATGTGCCAGCGACGGATATCATTCCAGCGGATACTCTCAAAAGCGAGTTCCCAACGACGTTCGTTTTGCAGGGCTTGGAGTGAGTAAGACGAGATGGGGCTCAAGCCTGCTCTCTCTCGAACCCGGTTGATTCCGTCCGTGTTCTCTTTCAGCTCGGATTGCATTAGTAATACATCGGCGAAACGGATAAGCACAAGGTCGTGGATATTGTTCAGCTGTAAATTCTCGGAACCCTGTGCCCAGCCGTCAGTCCCGTACATTAGGTTCTCGAAGCATACGGAGTACGTGTCTCCATTTTTAGCGGCAACAGGGAGCCACTTCTTGGAGAGGTATCCGGTCTCTTGGATAAACTCACCACCGCCGCCGAATGCCCATCCTTGCTCGGTCCAAGCGGCGCAATCCGAAATGGAGGCGTCACGGCGTTTGTCGTTAGGCTCGGAACTTTTCCAATCGCTTACGAGGTTCGGGGCGGCGGGTCCTGCTCCCCAGCCTTGCCCGAAGGGGAAGGACTCGGCCACGCCTGCCATGCCGCGTACGCCGAAGTGTAGGGCGAAGTTATTCGCGTAACCAATGCTTGTGCTCCAGTCGGCTAATTTGTTGTATTTGATAGCGAACAAAGTCTCCGGATTCACGGCGTTGTCATCTTCCACCCATTTCAGGCCCTGTCCGGTGGTATAGTCGTAATCTTCTACCGTAAACCGGTTTGTATAGGCCCAAAGGTTGCGGAAGTCCGACGTGACCAGCGAGTAACCAGAATTGTTCACGCAATCGTCGATGTAGCCGATCACTTGGTCTTTCGTCAGTGTGGAACCGTCGGGCAAAGCCACGGAAGTCAACGGTGAGTAAGTGGTGCTGGTAAGCGCGGCCAAATCCTCGCCATTGCAATACATGCCTGTATAGAATAACCAAGCACGGCCCAACATGGCTTCGGCGGTGTATTTATCGACATGTCCGTCCGTCTTGCGAGTGGCGGGCATAATTTCCGCTGCATCACGCAGGTCTTGTAGGATTTGTCCCCATAGCTCAGCGGCGGTCGGTTGGCTTGGCTCAACGGATTGTGAGGTGATAGTGAGAGGAACACGACCGTACATGGAGGCCAGCTCGTAATAATAGAAAGCGCGTAGGAATTTCGCTTCTCCCTCTATCTGGTTCTTGTCGGATTCTGCCAGTTGGATATTTTCAATACCATCCAGCAAGGAGTTCGCACGGTTAATACCTTGGTAACGGTCTTTCCAGAATTGTTGGGTCATGTCTTGCTTGGAGTTCAGCAACATATCCAGAGATTGCATATGCAAGTCGTTTGGACCTCCGCCCCCTAGACAATCGTCGCTGGCCAGCATAGCGGCATAAAGGAAAGAGCACTCAGGTGTGGCGGACACTTGGTTCAAGTTCTGATAGATACCGGCTAACGCTTGTGTGGCATCCTCGGTCGTAGCGGGAAAGTTCTCGCTACTTTTTGTTACGTAATCCTCGGCATCCAGCGTACAAGAGGTGATTCCCCCCATGATCGAGGCCGCGATACCGATTAAATATATTGTTTTTTTCATCTTGATAATCAATTATTAGAATTTGACATTAACTCCTACCATATAGGTTCTCGCTTGGGGGTAGTTACCTACATCCACGCCCGTTACCCAGCTCTCTTTATCGTTGAGAGCGGTTCCGCACTCTGGATCCATTCCTTTATAACCTGTGAAGGTAAAGAGGTTTTGGGCGGAGACATACAAGCGAAGCTGCTGGAATTTGCAACTTTTCCATAGACGTTTGATGTCGTAGCCTAGGGTTACGTTTTGGATACGGAAATAGTCTGCGTCGTCCACGTAAATATCGGAAATGTTGATATGGTTCACGGTGTTACCGGGCAACAGGATCGGGTATCGGTTGGATGTTCCCTCGCCATGCCAGTAATTGTAGACGTTGCTGCTATAGTTATCGAACTGTCCGTTACCAAACTTACGATACGTGTGGGCAACCTGCATGCCGAACGCTCCGTAAGTGGAGATGTTCAAGTCAAAGCCTTTCCAGCTAAAATCTAGATTCAAGCCCATCGTGAGGTCTGGATGAGGATTACCGATCTCCGTCTTATCGCTGTCGTTGATCACGCCATCGCCATTGACATCGACAAATTTCAAGTCACCCGGGGCTATCGAGGTGCCTTGCAGGGAGTTAGAGGCATCCCCACCGCAATTCTGCTCAAGATAGGCCTGTATATCCGCTTGATTTTGCATCACGCCATCGGTCTTATAGCCCCAGAAGTAACCGATAGGATGTCCTTCTTCCATACGGGCCATATAGGTGGTTCCCTCGGACAGAAGAGCGTTACCTCCATTTACGTAATGAGTACCGTTATTAACTTCTGTTACCTCATTCTTGTTATGCGCGAGGTTCAAGCCGATGCCATAGCTAAAGTTTGAGCCTACCTCATCCCTCCAATTTAAGGCAAGCTCGATACCCGTGTTCTTAACTGTACCGGCATTTGCGACCATGGAAGAGAAACCGTTGATTGAAGATACGGGTACGTCGATCAGCAAATCTTTTGTTTTCTTACTATACCAATCGAAGTTTGCGTTTAACCGGCCGTTCAAGAAGCGTGCGTCTAAACCTACGTTCGTCTGCTCCGATGTTTCCCATGTAATCTCGTTATTGGGTAACAAAGAGGGGTAAGCGCCTTGGGTTCCTCCGTTTTTATTATTATTGAAGGAATAAAGTCCTAAATCACCGAACGCGTATGTGGAGGCGTATTTGTACGCTCCAATATTCTCGTTACCATTTTGTCCCCAACTGGCGCGAACCTTCAAGAAATCCATCCAGTTTTTCGTGTTTTCCATCCAGCTCTCGTTACTCATCACCCAACCTGCGGAGAATGAGGGGAAGTAACCCCAGCGATGACCGCTGGAGAAATTGGAGGAACCATCGGCACGGACAATCGCGCTAAACATATAAGTTTCCTTGAGGTCGTAGTTGATACGGCCGAAATAGGATAGGATGGAGTGATCATCCACGGGATATCCTCCCACTATACCAGCGGTACGACCGGAGAAGTTGTTGAAGTAAGCATGCGAGAAATCTCCGAAGATGCTGGTCGTGGCGTGTCCTTCGATGGTTTCCGACATATTATTACCTTCTCTGGAATACTCTGTACCGACCAATACGTCGAAATGATTCTCCTTTACGTCGAAAGCATAGCTCAATGTATGTGTCATACCCCAATTCCAACCGATGGTCATATTCTCGTCCAGATAATCATCCGTATTCTGGTCGTTGTTATTATTTTTATAGATGCCGTTGTATGCTTTGTAGAGGCTGGAGTTCTGTTTGTAATAGACTTGGCCTTTATACTTCAAATCCTTTAACGGCTGTATCTCTATATAACCGATGGCGCTAAGATTGTGGTTCCGGCTTTTATTATTGCCACTGGTGGTATTTAACAAGGTGTTCATCGGGTTATTGATGTATTGGTTGAGCCCGAGTAAACCCATTGATCCGGATCCTTGCGCGATCAAGTCGTCGTAGTCGAATAACTCTCCTTGGCTATTGTATAATGGAACCAATGGATTGGCTCCCATCATGCTATAGATGCTGTTGGAGTATTGGTTACCGATTTGGATACCTTGGTTGGATGTGTGTTGGTAATATACGTTCTCACCGAATTTTATGATATCCAGATCCTTGTTTTTCCAAAGGATATGCTCGGAATTTAAACGAATGGTGAAGCGGCTGTAGTCGGATTTAACCGGACCACCGAAAATACCGTCTTGATACTGATAACCTACGCCAGTAGAGAACTTGGAGAGCTCTGAACCTCCGGTCACGTTCACGGAGTGAGATGTGGTTATCGCGTTCTTGTTGCGAAGTAACTCCAGCCAGTTCGTACCCGGGTTGGAACCGTTTTGATAGGATTCCAGTAAATCTGCGTCTAGGTATTGTGACCAATTGAAGGGCGATACGCCGGCGTTGAAGTTGATCTGGTCTTGAACGGCCATGTATTCTTTGGCGGTAAGCATATCCGGCATCTTTACTACATTCTGCCAACCGATGTTGCCGTCATAGGATACTTGCACTTTTCCTTCTTTACCTTGTTTTGTGGTAACCAAGATAACACCATTCGCCGCACGGGCACCATAGATGGCGGAGGAAGCGGCATCCTTTAATACGTCGATACGCTCGATATCGGCAGGGTTCAAGGAATTGATATCGCCCCCGGCCACACCATCAATAACATAGATAGGAGCCGTATCTCCATTCGTACCGGCACCACGGATGTTTACTTTAAATCCGTCACCCGGCTGACCGGAAGAAGCCACGATATTGACACCCGGGCTTTGATTCTGTAATGCGCTTAGTGGGCTGATCGTATTACGTTTAGCGACTTCATCGCCTTTTACCTCTACGGTCGCACCTGTCACCAACTTTTTCTTTTGTACACCATAACCTACTACCACTACCTCGTCCAAGCTCTGTGAGTCCTCTTTCAAGGTGATCTGTAAGTCGGATGTTTGGGCGGTTACGGGAATCTCTTGGGTCATATAACCGATGTAGGAGATCTCTATGATAGAGCCGGGGGCGGCCTCTAAGCTGAACTTACCATCCAAATCGGTTATCACTCCGTTTGTCGTTCCCTTTACGATAACATTGGCACCGATGACTTCCATTCCTGTTGCGTCTTTCACGGTACCAGTGATTCTTTTTGTTTGTTGCATGACTTCCATCGAAGTACTAGGGGCGGCTAACATTTGTGGTATGCCACCTAGCTGGAAGGCCATACATGCGCCTAAAAACAGCGTCGTTTTCTTAATTGTTGAATTCATTATTTTTTACATTAAATCATATAAGGCTAAACTAAAATTCATTTACTCAATAGGGTCATTAGCGGTTAACTGCTAAAAACATTAGATTTTCGGTCCTTCCTCATAGGCAATTGTTTTTTGTTGTTAATATGTATTGTTAATTTCTGTCGCAAAATTACGTCGGATCCCAAGTGCGTTCAAATACTATTTTATCCAAGAATAATACTTTTTTGCCGGAGTGTATTTTTAACACATCGATGGGGTAGCCGTAGGCATGAAAGCCTTTGTGACTGGTCGCAAAGATAGATGTGTGAAGGAAAAGAGAAGGGGGGATTTTGTATAGAAATAGGGGGGGATATGTATTTATCCCTGTTAAAAAGGTCTCTTATACAATGATTTTTGTCTTTTTGTAGTTATCCCGGAACTCTTTGGGAGAGCAGTTTTTCTTTTTCTTAAAGATACGGTTGAAGTTCGAGAGGTTATTGAAGCCGCAGTCATAACAAATCTCCGCGATGGATCGTTGCGTGTCCACCAGCATGCGGGCGGCGTAACCGATACGGATATCGGTGATATAGTCGGAGAGGGTCTTCCCGGTCCTCAACTTGAAGAAACGGCTGAAAGCGGAAGGGGCCATACCTACGAGTTCAGCCAGTAGGTTCAGGCGGATATCCTGTTGGTATCGCTCGTTGATGTAATTTTGTACTTTTTGGATACGACGACTCTCGGAATGTATATCCGTTATTTTAGCGAACGAGGAACTAGCCAATACTTTGTAGTCCTCCTCGATGGAAAGCTCATACAAGATGGTCAAGAAGTTGATGACCGCATAAAAACTTTGCTCCTCGGAAACCAGCTTTTCCAGTAAATGGTAAACCTTCAAGATGGAAGACATCGGGAAACTGATGCCGCGTTGAGCTTTCTCCAACATTTTCCGGATACTGTTGAATTGGTTTTTCTCCAATATATTATTCCCGAAGAGATTGGGAGAGAACTGGATCGTGATCTCATGGATCAGAGGCGATTTACATGCGTTCTGCTCCCAGACATGTTCCAGTTCTTTCCCGGTTATCAATACTAACTCGTATTCTCCGATCACTTCCGCGGAATCACCGACCACACGCCTTACCCCCGGAGCGTGCTCAATGAAATTGAGCTCGTACTCCAAGTGGCAATGGATCGGATAGGTAAATTCTGTCTTACGTCGGTCTACGATGTAGAAGCAATCCTTTTCCGATAGTGGGGTTATTTCGTGGATAATGTCCATGTTTAGCTGACTGTTGATAGTTGACAATTGACAGTTAATGAACCTCGGTCAGCTCTATGACCTTGCTACGGGCATGAGCCGTAGAGAACACGTTCATTCCTATTTTCATCAAGAAATCTCCGCTGAAGGTACCTCCGTCGGTAACCAAGGTCGATTTCTGGCCCGGCATGAGGTTTATCTCTTGTACCTTATATTTCTTATTCGGGTCCAATCCTTGTAGCTTTACGGGGAAAGTCTTTTCTCCGAAGCGAGGGTGGATATCATAAGCGAATAGGACGGATTTGCTTTTTGCCTTATCCACGTACATCACGGATGAATGGTTGGTCTCGTAGGGGGAAACAAGACGGTAGAGATCGCCGTCGAGGATTGTGCCCTTTAGACGTTTGTAGTTGGCAACCGCTTCTTGGCAATATTTCATCTCGTCTTCGTTCATTTCCTTCAAGCTGATATCGAAGCCCATCTTACACATCATGGCCACGTCGGTACGGAACTTGATGGAGGTATTCTTGTTCCAGCTAGTCACGTGGGCGCACATTGCCTTTGCCGGGAAGAACTGGGAGAATCCCCATTGGATATACAAACGCTCGATCGGATCGGTGTTGTCGCTGCACCAGAATTCCGTGAAGTATTTCAATGCCTCGTAATCACAGCGGGCTCCACCTCCGGAACAAAGCATGATTGGTAGGTGAGGGTATTTTTCGGCTACCCGTTTGAATACGTTATAGACTCCTCGTACATGATCGATATATAATTGATTCTGTTTCTCCTTGAGGTAAGGAGAATAGACATTGGTAATCGGGCTGTTGCAATCCCATTTGAAGAAAGCCAGATCCGGATTCTCGGTCATGATATTATCCACTACGCTGAATACGTAATCCTGTACTTTCGGGTTACTTAAGTCCAAGACAAGTTGATTGCGGTAGTAATAAGTCTCACGATTCGGTAGATGGATCGCCCAATCCGGGTGTTTCTCGAAAAGTTCGCTCTTGGGGTTTACCATCTCCGGCTCGATCCAGATACCGAATTTCACGCCGGCATCTTTAGCGGTCTGCACCAGATGAGGAATGCCGTTCGGCAACTTATCGTGTGTAACCTCCCAATCGCCCAATCCGGCCTTATCGTTTTGACGAGGGTATTTATTAGCGAACCAACCATCATCCAGCAAAAACATATCTACACCTAGATGCTTGGCTTCTTTCATTAGTTCCTCCAATTTCTTCTCGTTGAAATTGAAACCGGTCGATTCCCAGTTGTTCAGTAGGGTAAGGCGATCGCCTTTACCATCCTTGATCTGGTAATTACGTGCCCAATCATGGATATCACGACTGGCTTTTCCGGTTCCTTGGTTACTCAACGTAAAGATAAACTCAGGGGTGACGAACCATTCGTTCGGCTTCAATTCATAGGCGGACGCATAGGGATTGATGCCGGAGATGACACGAAGGTTACCGGCGTTGTCCACCTCGAACGTAAAGCGGTAGTTTCCAGTCCAACCGATCGTTCCCATTAAAACATCTCCTGTATTCTCGCTGGCCGGGGCACCTAACCCAATCTCAAAAAACGGGTAAGCGTGCATGGCGGCACGGGAGCCTAGTTTCGTATCGATAATCTTTTTCCCGAATTTCAAGTCTTGGCTGCTCATCTGTACTTCCTTGGCCCAGTCACCGCTAAACTCGGTCAATACATAGCGAGGACTCTCGAAATAAAGCATATTGGAAGCGTATTGGGTAATCGTGACCGGTTTTTTCTCCATATGACGAATCTCGGTCCAAGCCTTGATGACGTTTTCTTTAGCGAAAGTTACATAATGCAATTTAGCCTCCACTGGGTATACGTCGTCTTTCAGGGAGATGATTGTCTCCGTAACGTTATTGTCTAGTTTCTTGGATTCGCTGGAAACATACTTGAATATACTGGTCATGTTCCCGTCGTTGTGCTGGATGGCGAAAGCCGGTTCGAAATAATCCTCCGCTCCTGAACAAGGATACACTTCCCATCCACGGGTTGATACGCTGCCATCCGTTCCGGCTTGGATATTCCATGAGAGGTTCTCAAATTCGGATTCGTTTACTAATTTATTTCCCAGATAAGTTTGGTAGAGCCGTCCGTTGGGGGCTACTTGTAAAATCAAGTCCGTCTCGTTGGTCGAGATTAAGATCATCTTTTGATCGGCGGCTTTTACGAATGGCAAACAAAAACACAAAAGGATAACTGTAAGTAATAGATTTTTCATGGTAAATTATTTGAATGTGTAAATAGTAGAGACGTAGCGTGCCACGCCTCTACTAGAATACATATTGTAATTAATTCTGCTCTTTCAGGATCACGTCGTGAGCGCCACCCTCAACGATACTTGTAGAGGAGACAAGCGTGATCTTGGCATGCTGCTGCAACTCTTGGATAGAGATGGAACCGCAGCTACACATCGTAGCGATCATCTTACCCAATGTTACGTTTAAATTATCTTTCAATTTTCCGGCATACGGTACATAGCTGTCCACGCCTTCCTCGAATTTCAAGGACTCGTTTCCACCCATGTCATAGCGCTGCCAGTTCTTCGCACGGTTAGATCCCTCACCCCAATACTCCTTCACGAAGTTGTTTCCGATTTTCATCTTCTTCGTAGGAGACTCGTCGAAGCGGGCGAAATAACGGCCCATCATCAGGAAGTCGGCACCCATAGCCAACGCTAATACCATATGGTAATCGTGTACCAAGCCACCATCGCTACAGATAGGGATATAAACGCCGTGTCTCTTGAAATATTCGTCGCGAGCTTTCGCTACGTCGATCAAGGCGGTAGCCTGTCCGCGACCGATACCTTTCTGCTCACGGGTGATACAGATGGAACCACCACCGATACCTACCTTGATGAAATCCGCTCCGGCATCAGCCAAGTAGTTGAAACCATCTTGGTCAACCACGTTTCCGGCACCAACCAGTACCTTGTCTCCGTAGGTATCCTTGATCCAGTGCAAGGTCTCGTACTGCCATTCGGAATAGCCGTCGGAAGAGTCGATACACAATACGTCAACGCCAGCCTCTACCAATGCCGGAACACGTTCCTTATAGTCGCGGGTGTTGATACCGGCACCTACTAATAATTTCTTATCTCCGCCGGATAACTCTTTCGGATTCTCACGGTGGCTATCGTAGTCCTTGCGGAATACGAAGTATTGAAGCTTCTGATCCTTGTCGATGATTGGCAATGTATTCAACTTATGATCCCAGATAATCTGGTTCGCCTCTTTCAAGGTCATGCCTAGCTCGCCAACGATTAGTTTAGCGAACGGGGTCATGAAATCTTTCACCTTCATGTCCATCGGGTCTTTGCCCTCACGGTAATCGCGGCTGGTTACCATACCTAGCAATTTGCCGTTAGGCGTACCGTCATCTGTCACACCAATCGTAGAATGTTCTGTCCGGCGGACTAGCTCGAGCACGTCGGCCAAGGTATTCTCGGGCGTAAGGTTAGAGTCGCTGATAACGAATCCGGCCTTGAATTTCTTTACTTTGCGAACCATATCCGCTTGGCTCTCGATCGGTTGCGAGCCGAAGATGAAGGAAAGTCCTCCGTTGCGAGCCAACTCGATCGCCAGCTTAGGGCCGGAAACCGATTGCATGATCGCTGAAACGAAAGGAATATTTAATTCAATAGCGGATTTCTCGCCAGACTTGAATTTCACAAGCGGCGTTTTCAATGAAACGTTTGCGGGAATACATTCTTTGGTGGTTAAACCGGGAATAAGTAAATACTCACCAAATGTTCTCGATACATCGTTTAAGTAGATTGCCATAAGATTTTATATTTACAGGATGAGTTTTTTTAATTGTGCAAAAGTAGCGATTTCTGTTCATATATGAATCACATGTTTACATGAAATGTTCGAAATATGCGTCCCGCAACATTTATAGTTATGGATTTGTTATTAATGTAGATTTAAAAAGGAGGAAAATATGAGAGTTGTAGTTGATAAGGCTCAATCCAGAGGGTATGCGAATCACGGTTGGTTGAAAACACATCACACGTTTAGCTTTGCTAATTATTACAATCCGGAAAGGGTTCATTTCGGGATGCTACGTGTATTGAATGATGATTCCGTGGCGCCGGGTGAGGGATTCGATATGCATCCACATAAGAATATGGAGGTTATCTCCATCCCGTTAAAGGGATATTTACGCCATGGGGATAGCATAAAGAATAGCGAGGTGATTACGCCGGGAGATATTCAGGTGATGAGCGCCGGTACCGGTATCGTGCATAGCGAGTTCAACGACAGCGGTAATGAACAATTGGAGTTCTTGCAAATATGGGTATTTCCCCGTGAGGAGAATACCAAGCCTCATTATGCCAGTTATGACGTGCGTCCGGTTACTTCGGAAAAGAATAAGTTGTCCTTGATCATCGCTCCGGAAGGTAGCGCTCCTGCGTCGATCAACCAAGACGCTTGGTTCTCTTTAGGAAACCTAGATGCCGGTCAAGTAAAAGAGTACAAGCTACATAGTAAAAATAATGGGGTTTATTTATTCGTGATCGACGGAGAGGTGGAGGTAAGTAATACGATCCTGTCTAAGCGTGACGGGGCCGGATTCTGGGAAACCGATAGCATTACGATAGAAGTCTTGAAGCACGCTAAAGTTCTTTTGATAGAAGTTCCGATGATGAAATAAATGTTGATAGGTTAGTGCTGGCGGGTATCTTAATAGTTGATGTAACAAAGCTATTAGGGTACCCGCTCTTTCCTTTTAATGTTTTATCGGTTTATCCGTGAAGTAATCGATCATCTGTAAGATCGCCCGGCTACAAGCTGGACAGAATGGAGCGTAATCACGCATCATACAGTGATCCATCGGGCGATAAATGCCTTTAGCGATGTAACCGCCTCCCTCGAATACGCCTGCCTTATCCTTATGGGCGTCATCTAATGGGGTAGGTATCGGTGTATTAGTCGGTAGAAGATCTTTCCATTTAGCATCGAAGTTAACCAAGGTCGTGATGTTCGGTTCCCAAGGCTCGTACTTCAAATTATAAAAATCTTGATAAGCGACCTCGGAACTGAAGTATTCATCGGCTAGGCCGGCGAAACTATGTCCGAACTCGTGAACGAATACGACTGGGGTACGCGGGTTATCGGCGGTTCCCATGGCATAAAAATTATACATACCGCCACCACCGTAAGCGTCCGTGTTTACCAAGATGAAGATTGCGTCGCAAGGAGCGTTCCATACGGCGTCACGTATAGACTTCATATCCGGGGTGGTTAAATAGCGATCTACCCCAAACGTATAATAACCGGAATTCAATGCGGTATTCTTGAATATACCTTTACCGGATACATCTGTTCCCGATTCTTCCGAAACGGCATCTACCGCCCAGACATTGAAATCTTCCCGGCGAGTGTCATAAGGCGGGGTCTTAAACAATGCCTCCGTAAAACGTTTGGCATCAGCTACAAATTTCTCTTGCTCGTCCGCCGTATAACCTTCCGCTAAGAATACGAGGTCTACTTTCCCGGAGGAATCCCCGTTATATTGGATTTTTGTGATCCGGTTTTCCTTGAGTTTCCCCCGGTCAATAAAAATACTGGCCGGATCAATCTCCTGTTTCAATAAAGGATGGAAC
>Ga0209694_1002974_pt1 | contig 12244 bp, 11 predicted proteins | sample GluameincwithD2O_FD_187499 | JGI IMG/M metagenome (GOLD analysis project Ga0209694, IMG submission 187499) | Mouse cecum microbial communities from Vienna, Austria - Glucosamine amended microcosms incubated with D2O (SPAdes) (version 2) | ecosystem: Host-associated > Mammals > Digestive system >...
CCCGCCCAGATGAAGGAGACCCTGCGCCGGGTGGAGGAGGGGCAGGTGGATTTGCTGATCGGCACCCACCGGCTGTTCAATAAAGATGTGAAATTCAAGGACCTGGGGCTGCTGGTGGTAGACGAGGAACAGCGCTTCGGGGTGGCCCACAAAGAAAAGCTGAAGGAAAACTTCCGGCAGGTGGACGTGCTCACCCTGTCCGCCACCCCCATCCCCCGGACCCTCAACATGGCCATGTCCGGCATCCGGGATATGTCCACCCTGGAGGAACCCCCCACCGGCCGCCGGCCGGTACAGACCTATGTGCTGGAGCACGACTGGGGCATTCTGGGGGACGCCATGCGCCGGGAGCTGGAGCGGGGGGGGCAGGTGTACTACCTCCACAACCAGATTGAGACCATCGACCGCACCGCCGCCCGGCTGCAAACCATGCTGGGGGAGGGGGCGGCGGTGGGGGTGGCCCACGGCCGCATGAGCCAGGAGGCCATCGACAACGTAATGAGCCGCATGACCGACGGGGAAATTAACGTGCTGGTCTGCACCACCATCATCGAGACGGGCATCGACCTGCCCAACGCCAACACCCTGATTATTGAAAACGCCGACCGGATGGGCCTGTCCCAGCTCCATCAGCTCCGGGGCCGGGTGGGCCGGTCCAGCCGCCGGGCCTTCGCCTACCTGACCTACCGCCGGGGCAAGGTCCTGACGGAGGTCTCCGCCAAGCGCCTGTCCGCCATCCGGGAATTTGCCGAGTTCGGCTCCGGGTTCAAAATCGCCATGCGGGATCTGGAAATCCGGGGGGCGGGCAACGTGCTGGGGGCGGAGCAGTCGGGCTTCATGCTCAGCGTGGGCTACGATATGTATCTGAAGCTGCTGGAGGAGGCGGTGCTCACGGAGCAGGGCAAGGAGCTCCCCGCCCAGAGCGAGTGTGCCGCTGACTTCGCCGTATCCGCCAACATCCCCGAAAAATACGTCCCCGCCCCGGAGCAGCGGATGGACCTGTACCGGCGCATTGCCCGGATTCGGAGGGAGGAGGAGGCGGACGAGCTGGTGGACGAGCTCATCGACCGCTACGGCGAGCCCCCCCGGGCGGTGAACAACCTGATCTCCGTGGCCCTGCTCCGGGACCGGGCCGCCCGGCAGGGCATTGGAGAAATTTCTCAGAAAAACGGCAGCCTGCTCTTCGCCGCGCCGAAATTTGACCTGCGGCGGGTGGGGGCGCTGTGCGGCCTGGAGCACTACAAAAACCGCCTGCTTTTCTCCGCCGGAGAAAAGCCCTATCTGGCCCTGCGCCTGCGGAGCAAGGACGACGCCCTGCGGTGCGCGGAAAAACTGATTGCAGATCTGGAATTTATTCATACACAGGAGGAAGAGAAAAATGGCAATGAAATCGGACATTGAAATCGCCCAGGAGCACACCCCTCAGCCCATCGCGGACATCGCCGCCCGGGCCGGCGTAGACGCAAAGTATCTGGAGCTCTATGGCAGCAGCAAGGCAAAAATCGACTACCGGCTGCTCAACGAGACCAGCGCCCCCGACGGCAAGCTGATTCTGGTCACCGCCATCACCCCCACCCCCGCCGGGGAGGGCAAAACCACCACCTCTGTGGGGCTGGCCGACGGTCTGAGCCGGATCGGCAAGCGGGTCAACGTGGCCCTGCGGGAGCCCTCTCTGGGGCCGGTGTTCGGCATCAAGGGGGGTGCAGCCGGGGGCGGCTACGCCCAGGTGATTCCCATGGAGGACATCAACCTCCACTTCACCGGGGACTTCCACGCCATCGGCGCGGCCAACAACCTGCTGGCCGCTATGCTGGACAACCACATCCAGCAGGGCAACGCCCTGGGCATCGACGGCAAGCAGATTACCTGGAAACGGGCCGTGGACATGAACGACCGGCAGCTGCGGCACATTGTCTGCGGCCTGGGGGGCCGGATGCAGGGCGTCCCCCGGGAGGACGGCTTTGAGATCACCGTGGCCAGCGAAATTATGGCGGTGCTGTGCCTGTCCTCCTCCATCCCGGACCTGAAAAAGCGGCTGGGCGATATCATCGTGGCCTATACCTACGAGGGCAAGCCCGTCACCGCCCGGGACCTGAAGGCGGAAGGGGCTATGGCGGCCCTTTTGAAGGACGCCCTGAAGCCCAACCTGGTCCAGACGCTGGAGGGCACCCCGGCTTTCATCCATGGCGGGCCCTTCGCCAACATCGCTCACGGCTGCAACTCCATTATGGCCACCCGGATGGCCCTGAAGCTGGCGGACTACACCGTCACCGAGGCGGGCTTCGCCGCGGATCTGGGGGCGGAGAAATTTGTCGATATCAAGTGCCGCAAGGCGGGGCTTGCCCCTGCCGCCGTTGTGGTAGTGGCCACGGTCCGGGCGCTGAAATACCACGGCGGCGTGGCCAAGGCGGACCTGAACCGGGAAAATCTGGAAGCGCTGGAGCGGGGCCTGCCCAACCTGCTTCAGCACGTGGACAACGTGAAAAACGTGTTTGGCGTCCCCTGCGTGGTGGCTGTCAACGCCTTCCCCACGGACACGGAGGCGGAGCTGGAGCTGGTGCGGGCAAAGTGCCGGGAGCTGGGCGTCAACGTGGCGCTGTCCGAGGTGTGGGCCAAAGGCGGAGCCGGCGGGGAGGAGCTGGCCCGGGAAGTGGTCCGCCTGTGCGGCGAACCGAGCCGGTTCGCGTTCACCTATGAGGACGATCTGTCCATCGAGGAGAAAATGAACGCCATCGTGACAAAAATCTACCACGGGGACCGGGTGGTCCTCACCGCCAACGCCAAAAAGCAGGCCAAGCAGCTCACGGAGCTGGGCTTTGGCCATCTGCCCATCTGCATGGCGAAAACCCAGTATTCCTTCTCCGACGACCCGGCCCTTTTAGGCGCGCCCCGGGGCTTTGAGGTGACGGTGCGGAATTTGAAGGTGTGCGCGGGAGCGGGCTTTATCGTGGCCCTCACCGGGGACATTATGACCATGCCCGGCCTGCCCAGGGTCCCCGCCGCCGAGCGCATCGACGTGGACGAAAACGGCGTGATTTCCGGGCTGTTTTAAGGGTCTTTGGGGGTATAGGGGCAGGGCTCCCATTGGCATTCCGGCAGCTCCACCGCCCGGTGGCCGTAGTTTCGTACGGAATACTGGGCGTGCCACGGGCAGCTCTCCCCAAAAAGGAAGCAGGACCAGTCGATCCCCCTCTCAGCAAGGTCCCCCCGGGCCGCATCCACCTGATACCACTTGCCGTCGATCTGCACCATGTTCCAGGCGTGGCCGTCCATGCGCTGGGTATCCTGCTCCTGAAAGCCCTGCACCACAAGGCAGGTCAGCCCCGCCCGCTTGGCCAGCAGGTCAAAAGCCAGGGCATAGCCGCTGCAATTTGCAAGGCCGTTTTTCAGAGCGCCGTAGGCGGTGACAAAGGGATAGGCCGGGTTGTAGCTGCTGCATTCAATCCCGTTCAGGTCCACCGGGGTGCTGGTATATTCCTGGTTTGGGTCTGTGTAGTAGGCCGTGCGGGCGCAGAGGGTCCGGAAGATGTATTCGCATTTTTCCGCCTCAGACAGCCCCGGCTCCATCCCGGACAGGAGCGCGTCCGCCAGGACAATCTGCTGGTCATAGGCGCGGTTCAGCGCTTCGTTTTCATATGCCAGCGCGGTTACCATGACGTGCAGCTCCCGATTTGGCAGCCTGTGGACGCACAGGGGATTTTTGCAGGCCGCCTCCCCGTCCCCGAAGGTGTAGCGGAAGGCCCGGTAGCCGTAGCAGTCGGTGGCCATCTCATACAGATGGACCACGTTTTTGAATTCCACGGTGGTCAGAGGGGCGGGCAGGGTGAAATACCGGCTTTGCAGCCCGTCCGGGCGCACATCGTCGCTGAAATACTCCCCGTAGAGCAGATCAAAGGCCTGCTTCTGCCGGTCGTTCATCCATTCGTATTCGTAGCCCCACACCTCCGTGCAGCGGCGCACCGGCAGACTGCCGTTATAAAGCCAGTATCCCGGTTCCGGGGCCGGTGTGCCGAATCCGGCCAGCAGACACAGCAGGCCGGCCAGCCATAATATGGTGGATTTCATGGGCGTCCCCCCTTTTCTTCATTTTACCACAAAAAAATTCCCGGCGCATACAGCGCCGGGAATTTTTTTACAGCTCCAGAGCGGAAATAACCTTCGCGCACCGGGGGCAGAGGGTGGAGTGCTTACTGTCGGCGCCCACGGTGGGCAGGACCTTCCAGCAGCGCTCGCACTTCTGGCCGGCGGCGGGTTCCACCCGTACCTCAGCCGCATCGCCGGATACCTCCGCCTGGGAGACAATCAGCAGGTCGGCCAGCTCGTCCATGCTCACGAACCGGCTTCCGTCAATCCGGCCGGAGGGGATGGTTACCTTGGCCTCCAGACTCTTGCCGATTTTCTTCTCGTTCCGGGCGGTCTCCAGCGCGGCGTTCACCGCGTCCCGGAGGGTAATCAGCCCGCTCCAGGCGGCCATCGTGTCCCCGTCCAGGGCGTACTCGGTGAAGGGCTTGTTCATCTCGTTGAGCAGCACATTTCGGGGGTCGTCGCCCTCTTTATGGGGCATAGACAACCAGATTTCGTCACAGGTGAAGGCCAGAATGGGGGCAAAGAGTTTTGTCATAGTGTCCAGAATCAGGAACAGGGCGGTCTGGGCGGAGCGGCGGTTCAGCCCATCCTTCTCCTCGCAGTACAGCCGGTCCTTGATGATGTCCAGATAGAAGGAGGATAGCTCCACCACACAGAAGTCATTGATGGCGTGGGAGACCACGTGGAACTCGTAGTTGTCGTAGGCGGCGAAGCACTTCTCGGTCAGCTGGTTGAGCTTGGTGACGGCCCAGCGGTCCAGCTCCTGCATCTCCTCCGGCTTCACCAGGTTGTTGGGGTCGAAGCCGTCCAGGTTGCCCAGGCAGTAGCGGGCGGTGTTGCGGAATTTCAGGTAATTCTGGGAGAGCTGCTTGAAAATCACCTCGGAGCCGCATACGTCCACGTGGTAGTTGGCGGAACCGGCCCACAGGCGGATCAGGTCCGCGCCGTACTTGTTAAAAATGTCGGCGGGGTCCACGCCGTTGCCCAGGGACTTGTGCATCGCCCGGCCCTGGGTGTCTACGGTCCAGCCGTGGGTGACGCACTCCTTGAAGGGAGCGCCCTTGCCCAGCGCGCCCACGGCGGTGAGCAGGGAGGACTGGAACCAGCCGCGGTACTGGTCCAACCCCTCCATATAGACGGTGGCGGGCCAGAAGCCCTGGTCCTTCTGCATGGAGGCGAAGTGGGTGGAGCCGGAATCGAACCAGCCGTCCAGGGTGTCCTCCTCCTTGGTGAACCCGGCGGCTTTGCCGCAGTGGGGGCAGCTGAAGCCCTGGGGGAGAATGTCCGCCGCCTCGGTCTCATACCAGGCGTTGGAGCCTTTCCCGCCGAACAGCTTGGATACGGCGGCGATGGTCTCGTCGGTACAGATGGGCTTGCCGCAGTCCGCGCAGTAGAACACGGGGATGGGCAGACCCCAGCGGCGCTGGCGGCTGATGCACCAGTCGGCGCGCTCCTGGATCATGGACTTCATCCGGTCGATGCCCCAGCCGGGAATCCATCGCACATCGTCGCAGGCGGCCATCGCGGCGTCCTTGAAGGAGTCCACGGAGCAGAACCACTGGGGGGTGGCCCGGAAGATGATGGGATTTTTGCAGCGCCAGCAGTGGGGATAGGAGTGGACGATGTCCTCAGAGGCAAAGAGCATCCCGCTCTCTCTCATGTCGGCGAGAATCACGGGGTTGGACTCTTCGGTTTTCAAACCGGCGTATTTGCCCGCATAGTCGGTATGACGGCCCCGGTCGTCCACGGGGACCACCATGTCCATATTGTAGCGCTTGCAGGTCTGGTAGTCGTCCGCACCGAAGCCGGGGGCGGTGTGGACGCAGCCGGTGCCGCTGTCCATGGTGACGTAGTCCGCCAGCACCAGCCGTGAGGTCTTGGGCAGGAAGGGATGGTCCGCCTCCATGTTCTCAAAGAAGCTGCCGGGGTGGGTCTCAACGATCTCGTAGTGCTCAACGCCGCCCACCTTCATAACCTTTTCCACCAGAGCTTCGGCCAGAATATACTGTTCGCCGCTGTCCGCCTTCACGATGGCGTAGCTCTCGCTGGGGTTCAGGGCGATGGCCAGGTTGCCGGGGAGGGTCCAGATGGTGGTGGTCCAGATTACGAAGAAGAGTTTATTGGCGTCCAGGTGGGCCAGCTTCCCCTGGTCCTCGTGCATGGGGAACTTGACGTAGACGGTGGTGCAGGGATCGTCCTGGTACTCGATTTCCGCTTCGGCCAGGGCGGTCTCGTCGTGGGGGCACCAGTACACGGGCTTCAGGCCCTTATAGATGTAGCCCTTTTTGTACATGGCCCCAAAGACCTTGACCTCCTCGGCTTCAAAGCCCGGGTCCATGGTCAGATAGGGGTTCTCCCAGTCGCCGATCACGCCCATGCGCTTGAAGCCCTCCCGCTGCACATCCACATAGTGCTGGGCGAACTCGTGGCAGGCGGTGCGGAACTCGGGCACGGACATGGCCTTGCGGTTGAGCTTGTTCTGCTTGATGATGGCGGACTCGATGGGCATACCGTGGTTGTCCCAGCCGGGGATATAGGGGGTGAGATAGCCCCGCATGGCGGCGGAGCGGGTCATAAAGTCCTTGATGGACTTGTTCAGGGCGTGGCCCATGTGCAGAGCGCCGTTGGAGAAGGGGGGGCCGTCGTGGAGGCTATAAAGGGGTTTCCCTTCATTTTTCTTCAGCAGCTCGTGGTAGAGGTCCAGCTTTTCCCAGTTTTCCAGCATCCCGGGCTCCCGTTTGGGCAGGCCCGCCCGCATGGGGAAGTCGGTTTTGGGCAGATTGATGGTCTTGTTGTAATCCATTTTGTATTGCTCCTTCTTTAAGAAAATATGTATATACACAAAATCAATTATTTCTCATAGCTCCTTGCTAAGTCTAAAACTTGACGAACGTCTTCTTCACTATATCCAAGCTCTTTCATGGCCCGCCTGACATCGAATTCCTTGTTTATCCTGCCGCTCTCTTCACTTACTTCAGATAGAGCAATTTGTCTGTCTAATTCTTCGAGCGTGATTCCAGAGTTATTGTTTGGGAGAGCTTTAAGTTCTTGGTACTTCTTTACAAAAAGCGTTTTGAATTCTTGTAAACCAGCGACAACGCCTTCAATTCCCAATTTTTCTAATTCCTCAAATGCTGTATCAAGAATATTATTGACCATTTTTTGGATTCGAGAATCATTGCCACTCTCGTTCATTCTAAATACCTCCATAAATCTAAGTCTACTGTTTTAATAGCCAAAAAAATAAAAACGCCCCTGTCTCCACAAAGAGACAAAGGCGCAAACCTCTGCGGTACCACTCTTCTTGCCGGGACGCAAAAAATCCCGGCCACTCAAGGCAGGCCCGGTAACGGGGGCCGGACGGGGGAGCTTACTGCAAGTTCAGCCCCCTGCTCCAAGGTGATTTTCGCCGCACCCTCCCGTCCGCCTTTCACCAAACGGCGGCTCTCTTTGCGGGTCGGGGGCGGATACTTGTCCTTTTCCACGCAGTTTTACTATAACGGTTCCCATCTTAGCGGTTTTTTACGCCGCTGTCAAGGGGAAATTTCCGAAAAAAGCCGCTTGTCAAATTCCGAAGGGCGTGCTACAATAGCGGCAGAAGCCTGACAGAGTAGGTCCAGCGCGTTAAGTGTCACCGGATGGGAGGTTGCCGGTGAACGAAGGAGCCCTCCGGTTCCGCGGTGCTGTACCGCATCCGCTGCCATGGGGAGAGTGCGCTCTTTGCATGGCAACACGCCATGAAAGGAGCATTTTTTATGCGCAAAGAAAAATGGAATCTCAACACCCTCTGCATTCTCGCCCTGCTCACTGCCATGATGGTGCTGCTCAGCCTCACCTTGGCCGTGCGCACCGACTACTTTAAGCTTACCTTCGGTTCTCTGCCTGTGGTGCTGGCGGCTATGCTGTACGGCCCCCTGGCCGGAGCTACGGTGGCCGTCTTGGGGGAATTTATGGTCCAGCTGCTCACCTTCGGCCTGATGCCCACTACGGTTATTTGGATTTTCCCCCCCGCCATCCGGGCGGTGGTGGTGGGCCTGGCGGCGGTCCAGCTGAAAAAGACCGGCGCGCCCCTGGAGAGCCGTCCGGCGGTCTGCTATGCTGTGTGCATTTTGGGCGCGGTGCTCACCACCACCGGCAACACCCTGGGGATGTGGCTGGACAGTCTGGTTTACCGCACATCCTTTTCCGCCGCGCTGTTTATTACCCCCGCCCGTTATGTCTCCGGCGTGGTGACCGCCGCCGTGATTGCCACCCTGAGTATGCCGCTGGTCCAGCTGCTGCGGCGCAGCGGCGTATTGAACGAGACCCGCCATGACTGACCGGGAGGCCATTGCCGCCATCCAGCAGCGGGCCTGGACGGACCGGAAGCCGGGCCTGGAGCAAATCCGGACCCTGCTGGAAAGGCTGGGCAATCCCCAGAAGAGTCTGCGGTTTGTTCATATTGCCGGCTCCAACGGCAAGGGCTCCACAGCGGCCATGACCGCCGCCGCCCTGACCCGGACGGGACTGCGGACGGGACTGTACACCTCCCCCCACCTGTGGCGGCTCCACGAGCGGTTCCAGGTGGACGGCGTCCCCATTCCCTCCGGGGCGCTGGCGGAGCTGGCCCGGAATGTGCTGGACGTGCCCGGGGATTTTACGGGGTTTGAGCGGATGACCGCTCTGGGAATGCTCTATTTCGCAAAGGCCCGGTGCGATTGGGTGGTGCTGGAGACCGGACTGGGAGGCCGCCTGGACCCCACTAATGTGATTGAAGCTCCTGGCGCCTGCGTCATTACCCGGATCGGCCTGGAGCACACCCAGCTTCTGGGGGACACCCTGGAAAAGATCGCCGCGGAGAAGGCGGGGATTATCAAGCCGGGCTGTCCGGTGATTGTATACCGGCAGGAACCCGCGGTTCTAAACCGCATAAAAGCATACTGCAAAAACAACCAGTGGATTGTCACAGACCCGGACCAGCTGGAGCGGCTGTCCTGCACCCCGGAGGGCCAAACCTTCACCTACCGGGGCCGGGGGCCCTTTTCCATCGCCCTGCTGGGACAGCATCAGCTGGAAAACGCCGCCGCCGCCCTGGATACCCTCTGGGCCCTGGGCATTCCCGAAGAGGCCATTGGCCAGGGGCTGAAGCGGGCCCGGTGGCCCGGCCGGCTGGAGCTGCTGGGCCGCAGGCCGGACGTGCTGCTGGACGGCGGCCACAATCCCCAGTGTATGGAGGCGGTGGCCCAGACCCTGGGGGAGCTGTACCCCGGAGCGAACGTCCGGTTTGTGCTGGGCGTGCTGGGAGACAAGGACTACCCCGCCATGGTCCGGACGCTTCTCCCCCTGGCGGATGAATTTTTCTGCGTTACGCCGGACAGCCCCCGGGCCCTGCCGGCGGAGGATCTGGCCGCCTGCGTCCGGCGCTTGGGCGGCGCGGCCAGGGCCTGTCCATCCCTTGGGGCCGCTCTGGCAGCGGTATTCCATGGAACGGGACCGGAGGATGTGATCTGTATGTGCGGTTCGCTGTATATGATTGGAGAGATACGAGAATGCTTAATCCAGCGGAATTTGTAGAGGCATATGGAAAAATCGGGGCGGAAAAGACCCGGAACAGCTTAGGCGCGCTGTTTTTAGGGGGCGTTCTGGCGGGGTTTTATATCGCTATGGGGGCCCTGGCTGCCAGCATCGGGGCCCACGCCCTGGACAACCTCTCCCTGGCCCGGCTTGTAAGCGGGATGCTGTTCCCCTGCGGTCTGGCCCTGGTGATTTTGACCGGGGGAGAGCTGTTTACCGGAAACTGCCTGATTGTCATCTCTGTGCTGGAGCGGAAGGCCGCTGCGGCCAAAATGATCCGCAACCTGATTATTGTATACATCGGGAATTTCATCGGGGCCTTTTTGCTGGCCCTGGCGGCGGCCTACGGAGGGGTGTTCACCCATGGGACCCTGGCCAACTACGCGGTGCTGACGGCGGTAAACAAGTGCTCCCTTCCCTTTGGGCGGGCGGTGGTGCTGGGGATTTTGTGCAACATCCTGGTGTGCGCCGGGGTAATGTGCTCCCTGTGCGCCAAAACCGTGCCGGGGCGGATTCTGGGGGCCTTTGTGCCGGTGAGTCTGTTTGTGATCGGCGGGTTTGAGCACTGTGTAGCCAATATGTACTACATCCCCATCGGCCTGTTCGCCGGAGCGGAGGAGGTCACCTGGCGGGCGTTTCTGCTGGGGAATCTGGTTCCGGTCACCCTGGGGAACCTGCTGGGGGGCATGGGCTTTGGCGGGCTGATCTGGCTGTGTCACCGGACGGAGGACGCATGAACAAGACGGAGCTTTTAAACCGGTGCGCCCGGGACGGGGAGGAGCGCATTTTGCTGGCCCGGGTGCTGGACAAGCTGGAGCTGTCCCAAAACAGGGGCGTGCCCGCCCATACCGCCTTTCTCTCCCCGGGGGAGCAGGCGGCGGTGACGGCGCTGCTGTCCGCCTGGGGCCGGCCCCGGCACCTGTTCTGGGGAGGCTTTGAGCAGGCGGAGCGGCAAATTTGCGCCTTTCTGCCCGACTGGCAGGAGGAGGACAGCTTCCGGGCGGACCCGGAGGGCCCCCTGGCGGCGGTAGAGGCCCTGTTCCCCCCGGGGGCGGAGCTGTCCCACCGGGATATTTTGGGCTCCCTGATGGGCCTGGGCATTACCCGGGAGCTGCTGGGGGACATTCTGCTGGAGGAGGACCGGTGCCAGCTGCTGGTGCTGCGCCGGGGGCTGTCCATTGTGCTGTCCCAGTGGGAGAGCGCCGGACGGCAGCGGCTGAAGCTGCGGGAGATCCCCCTGGAGGAGCTGCGCTTCCAGCCGCCCGCAGTGAAGCACATCCGGGACACGGTGGCCGCCCTGCGGCTGGACGCGGTGCTGGCGGCGGGGTTCTCCCTGTCCCGGGGGAAGGCCGCCCAGTACATCGGCGCGGGCAAGGCGGCGGTGAACCACCGGGAATGCCTGAAGCCGGACCGGACGGTGGAGCAGGGAGATGTGCTGACCTGCCGGGGCCTGGGCAAGTGTGTGGTAAAGGAAGTTTTAGGCGCGTCCCGAAGGGGCAGGATTATGCTGCTTCTGGAGCGCTATGGATAGGAGACCGGTATGGAACAAAAGAAAATTGCGCGCATCAACGCCCTGGCCCGGAAGGCGAAAAGCCCGGAGGGGCTGACTGCGGCGGAGCAGGCGGAACAGGCCCTGCTGCGCCGGGAGTATATCGACGCGGTGAAGGCCAATCTGACCGCCCAGCTGGACAACACCTATATTCAAACGCCGGATGGAAAGCGGCGGAAATTGGAGCATAAGTGATAAAAAACGCCCGGAACACAGGTTCCGGGCGTTTACTTTTGTTTGTTGGTCTCTTGGAATTCGGAACGAAGAAGCTCCAAAATTCCTAGAATGGTTTTCTGCTGATGCTCGGTCAAATCGTCGATATAGAAACAGGTTCGATGCTCCAAACCGAGCATAAAGTCAACAGAGGCATGATACAGCAGGGCCATCCGTTCCAAGGTTTCAATGCTGGGCGATTTGATATTGCGCTCATAGGCGCTTACCGTCGCACGGGATACCCCGAGCCGTTTCGCGGCTTCTTTTTGCGACAAATTACACTTTTTCCGCAATTCTTGCAAACGAATGCCCCGGTCATATAGTTCCATCGCCTAACTCCTTTTTCAAAACTTATTCTTTATATTCTGCGATGTCCTCCAGCTTGCAGTGCAGGGCAGCGCACAGCTTGTCCAACGTCTTTGTTTCCATATTGTCATTGGCCCGGAGCCGGCGGATTGTCTTGCTGTCAATGCCGCATTCTTCTCGCAATTTATAAGTGGATACTCCTTTTTTCTCCATAATGAGCCATAATTTATCAAATACAATCATAGTCGGCACCCCCCATGTTGACAAAAGTCAGTATGGGGGTTATAATCCCTGTTGTTAAGGGGATATAACCCCCATATCGAAAGAATTTATAGGGGTGATTCTGATTTCGAATAGCAGAGAGGTCCGATTTGTAGCAGTCGATTTAAAAAGTGAGCAAGTGATGAAATACTATGTGAATCAATTTTTCTCTCCGGAGGGGTATGAGAAAAAATATGTTGTCCACATCTTAAAGCAATACGTCCAAAATGATTTTCAAGCAGACCGTCATGAATTTCGGGAAATTTTAGCCTCCGC
>Ga0209694_1002975_pt1 | contig 12244 bp, 11 predicted proteins | sample GluameincwithD2O_FD_187499 | JGI IMG/M metagenome (GOLD analysis project Ga0209694, IMG submission 187499) | Mouse cecum microbial communities from Vienna, Austria - Glucosamine amended microcosms incubated with D2O (SPAdes) (version 2) | ecosystem: Host-associated > Mammals > Digestive system >...
TCCCCGCTGCCCCTCGACTTGCATGTGTTAAGCCTGTCGCTAGCGTTCATCCTGAGCCAGGATCAAACTCTTCGTTGTTGTCTATATATTTTTCTTTTCTTCTTTATTAAAAAAAAGCAAAGCTAAAATACAGGCCGTTTGTTCTGTTATTTCTTTTGCTTTCACAGAAACAACCGTCAAAAACCGAATGTCTGCCCGGTCCGTCAGTGGATGTCCGTTCAATCTATTGCGATCTAACTTTGAAATTGACAGAGTGCATTTCCTAAAAATGACTCTTGTACTACTTCCATGTCTATTGTAAATCTTTCAATGTTCTCTCATTGCTTTCTCGATCGCCGTGGTGGCCAGTGGAAAACTTTGCAAAGGTACAACCTTTATTTGAATCTCGCAAACTTTTCTGAAGATTTTAACCTTTCTTAAGATTTGACCGGCAAACCGATCTACCATTTCCAGCGTTATATCTTCTATCAGTCTGCCGCTGCAGGCCTTGCTTCTCAAAAGCGAGTGCAAAGGTAGACATTTCCCCAATTCCTTCCAAATATTTCACGGTGTTTTAACAGAATTTTAACACTTAAGCGCGATTTTGAGGTTTTATCCCACCCTATTTTAACAAATACGCTCCAAAACGACATCTCAATTTGGCTAAGACGGAACTTTTGAGTAATTTTGGGCTACACAATTCCGCATTCAACTCAACAATACAATAAAAGAACCAAGAAAGCCAAGCGCAACCATGAACAAAGCCTACACCTATATTATATTTATATTATTACTTATTATATTGCCCGCCAATGTTCTCGCATCAGACCCACGCGAAGTGAGATGGCACAACGAAGCGACCGACACCACAACCATAACCAGAATCCTAGTCAAAGCCACCGATCTATGCGCCAGCAATCCGAATCAGTTAGTCGAATTCATCGGTCGCGAATTTATAGGCACTCCATATAAATCCGGAACACTCGAAGGATCACCTGAAGCGCTCACGGTAAATCTGGAAGAAATGGATTGTACCACTTTCGTGGAAACGGTAGTAGCCTTGGCGCTAACGGTAGAAAACCACCGCTGCTCATGGATTGACTTTCTGGACATGCTTGAAACAATCCGCTATCGTAACGGATACGCCGACGGATATGCCTCGCGCCTACACTATATCAGTGACTGGGTGATAACAAATACACACCGTGGCTATATAAAAGATGTAACCGACAGAATACCTCAATCAGACGTTCAGATCAAGACCCTCGACTTTATGTCGCGCAACCGTTCAAAATACCCGGCTCTCAGCGACTCCGCCACATTTGAAGGAATCAAGAACATGGAGGTTGGCTACAGATCTCACCGATTCCCCTACATCAAATCGGCCCGCCTCTCAAGCAAACCAATCATCAACGCACTCAAAGGAGGTGACATAGTGGCACTCACCACAAAGACAAACGGTCTTGACGTGAGCCATGTCGGGATACTCGTAATAGAAAAAGACGGCCCACATCTGCTACACGCATCATCAAAAGAAGACAAAGTTGTCATCGATAAGCTCCCGCTGACAGAATACATGCGCAAAGCCCACCAACTGACAGGCATCCGGGTACTGCGTCTGCAGACACAGTAATCAACACCATAATATAAATATAAAAAGCAGGGCCGAAATTTCATCAGTGAAATTTCGGCCCTGCTTTTTTCCAAATACCATCCAAATCTCTATTCAATGCCATACTCCTTGATTTTGCGATAGAGAGTACGCTCGGATATTTTCAGTTCTCTGGCAGCGTCTTTGCGCTTTCCGCCATTACGTTCAAGAGCCCGACGGATTGTGTCACGCTCGGTTTCTTCAAGAGTAGCAGGCACAACATCTCCCATCCCACCGGAGCGGAAAGACGGAACAGAGTCTGCAACTATAACGTCACGGTTCAATGGCGAGGCAAAGGGCTGAAACTTCACTATCGACCTTACCAGGCTCTCAGATGGTTCAACCTCTTCGATAGACTGATATGATGTGCCACGAGAAGCAGATCCGCCATTATCCAGAGCCTCAATCCGCGAATTAAGAGCCTCGATCTGCTGCTGAAGACGCAATATCATCCCGAAAAGAGCTTCGCGTTCAGAAGCATAATCATGATGCGGATCAACAGAAGAGGCCACAGGGACATAATTGAGGCTTCCGGCTGGAAGGAACGACATCACATCGTCAGCTCCGACTTCACGACCTGACTCAAATAAAGCAATCTGTTCGACCACATTTTTCAGCTGCCTTACATTGCCGGGCCAGCGATATCTCATCAGTACCCCGCGCGCGCTTTCGTCAAGCGCCACCGCCGGCATCGCATAGCGTTCAGAAAAATCCGAAGCAAACTTACGCGCCAGAAGTGCGATATCCGCCCCACGGTCGCGAAGCGGAGGGATGTGAATAGACACCGTTGACAATCGATAATACAGATCCTCTCTGAAGCGACCATCAGCTACGGCTTTTGCCATGTCAACATTAGTAGCCGCCACAATGCGCACGTTTGACTTCTGAACTGTAGAAGAACCCACTTTCAGAAACTCGCCGCTCTCAAGCACTCTCAGCAGTCGCGCCTGAGTGGTGAGAGGCAACTCCGCCACTTCGTCGAGAAATATAGTGCCGCCATCGGCCTCCTCGAAATATCCTTTTCGCGAAGATACCGCACCGGTAAACGAGCCTTTCTCATGACCGAAAAGTTCCGAATCAATCGTACCCTCCGGAATGGCCCCGCAGTTGACAGCTATGTATTTGTTATGTTTCCGTGGCGAGAAACCGTGAATTATCTTCGGAAAAAACTCCTTGCCGGTACCGCTCTCGCCGGTCACAAGAACCGAAAGATCAATCGGCGCAACCTGGATGGCCCGCGACACCGCAGCCAAAAGGCCGGGCGCATTGCCGACAATCCCATAGCGCTGTTTGGCCTGAACTATCTCATCAGGCAGTTCCTGAAGATTAATCTGCATAAGTAACTCTTCAAAAATTAGACGACACAATCAGAGGCAAAGCCAGTCATCATTTGATTGACTGCAGGCAATAGGTTTTCTCACGCAAGAAATCCCCAAGCTCCTTTATCGAACCTGAATGAGCTTCGATTTCTTCGGGTGTAATCGGATCTCCGACCGAGATATGGATCGTGCTGTTTTTCCTGCGGAACACCTCGGCCGGCAATCTCAGAGTGCGGATCTGCCATGAGACTATACCAAGGAAACGGAACCACCAGCTATTGTAGCCATGAAAGAAAATCGGAATCACCGGCACCTTCAGCTGCTGGATAAGACGGATGATCGACTCGCGCCACTCGCGATCCTCAAACTTAAGATGCTTGTTATAATTGCCAACAGCTCCCGCCGGAAAGAACCCGATCGGCTCCCCCCTGCGCACCTGCATTATCGCCTCTTTTATACCCTTCATCGACACTGCCTTCTTGGCCGGATCATCGCTCGCCGTCTGGTCGACCGCAATAAAATTGGGACGCATCGCCACGATATAATTCAGGATCATATTCACCATTACCTTGAATTTCGGGCGGCGACGACCGATTATATCAATAAGCGTGATTCCGTCAAGCGCGCCGAACGGATGGTTGCTTATGGTTATGAATGCTCCTTCAGGCAGATTATCGAGCACCTTTTCATTGTCGATACGCAGCTTTATATTGAGATCTTCAAGCAGACCGCGGCAGAACTGCGGCCCCGGAGTGTCGAAGTTATGACTGTGAATCCAGTTGACCTTATCGACAGAGAGCAGCTTCATCAACCAGCCGACCAGACGCCTCTTCCCCTTCAGAAAAGGAGCCATACCGACAATGTCATCATAATCAAGAACCGTGCGTTTGATTTCCTTATTTTGAGTTTGTTCCATTATAGTTCAAGTTTAGAGCAAGTGCAAAATTAAGAAAAATATAGGTAAAACCCGACACATTGTTACCTATAAGCACCAAAAACACAAGAAAAATAGCCATCGAGAAGCCTCGTTTAGCAAAATTAACACCCAAAAGCAATCGCCAATTGTATAAAAGTGTGAAAATTTTTCTACCTTTGCACACTGCAAAAAGACCAAGAAAATATTCACAATCGCGGCATAAGCGTTTTCTTACTATTTTATGAACTTACTACAACAAAAACTATCCAGATACACAGCTCCTCAGGAAGCAAAAGCCGCCGGGGTTTACCCCTACTTCCGCGCCATTTCGAGCGAACAGGATCCTGAGGTAATCATTGACGGCAAGAAAGTATTGATGTTCGGATCAAACTGCTACACCGGTCTCGTCAATGACCCCCGCATCAAAGAAGCAGCCATCGAAGCCACCCGCAAATACGGCACGGGGTGCGCCGGATCTCCGTTTCTAAACGGAACCCTGGATCTCCACAAGCAGCTCGAAGCAGCTCTTGCTGAATATATAGGCAAAGAAGACGTAATGGTCTACTCAACCGGATTCGAAGTAAACCTCGGAGTAGTCTCAGCCCTTACCGGACGCGAAGACTACATCCTGTGGGACGAACAGGACCATGCCTCGATCATAGAAGGACGCCGCCTGTCATTCAGCCAGCAGTTCAAATACAAGCACAACGACATGGAGTCGCTCGAAAAGCAGCTCCAGCGATGTGACCCCGACAAGGTCAAACTCATCGTCAGCGACAGCGTCTTCTCAATGGAAGGCGATGTGGCAAATGTGCGCGAAATCGTAAAACTTGCGAAGAAATACAACGCCAGCGTCATGATGGACGAAGCCCACGGCATCGGCGTGTTCGGCGAAGGCGGCCGAGGAGTATGCCACCACTACGGAGTGGCCGATGACGTAGATCTCATCATGGGCACATTCTCCAAGTCATTCGCATCACTCGGCGGCTTCATAGCCACAAACAAGGAGATCACCAACTTCCTGCGCCACCATTCACGCTCCTACATCTTCACCGCCAGCATCACCCCGGCATCTACCGCCGCAGCCCTCAAAGCTCTGGAGATAATGAAAGCCGAGCCCGAACGCCAGGAAAACCTCTGGAAACTCACAAACCATGCGCTTGACGGATTCCGCAACATGGGATTCGAGATCGGCAACACATCGACTCCCATCATTCCGCTCTTCATCCGCGATGACTTCAAGACATTCGCCATCACACGCGATCTTCTTGAAGAAGGAATCTTCGTCAATCCGGTAGTTTCGCCTGCCGTAGCCCCCACCGACACACTCATCCGCTTCTCACTGATGGCCACACACACAATGGAGCAGGTGGACCGCGCACTCGAAACAATAACAAAAATATTCCGCAAATACAACCTGCTTCCGTAAAAAAGCGATAAGCGCAACACATAAAACCACAGCGGCGTAATCATCAACCGAGATTACGCCGCTGTGGTTTTATACCGTCATACCATCACCGGTCAGAAAATACTCAAAAAAATAAGTGAATCATAGACAATCCAAATATCCATAAACAAATATAATCAGACCAAGATAAAGTTATACCAACATTTGTTACTACTACCGCAAATAGCCAATACCGCGGCAGTAATGCTTTGCTATCTATTCCGGCGTCCCGCAGCTCTTGTCAGCCTCAAGCTTACGGCTCAGCTCATGATCAGGCCGAAATTTCAGCTGATCAAACCCCTCGCCGTAAGCACCGTTTACATTAGCCTGGGTAATGAAAGCATTCGGATCAAGATCCTTGACCACACGAAACACTGTCACAGCCTCCATTTTGCGGCACACCACCAGCAAGAGTTTGACCGGCTGCTTTGAATACCAGCCCATGCCGTCAAGCACAGTCACACCGCGTCGCGGATACTTGTTTATAGCATTTGCAATCCGCTCCCAGTGCTTGGAAACAATGATAAACTGAACCGCCTGACGGTTTGAGTTTATAATCAGATCCAGCATGTAGGTCAGAATAAACAGCACAATAAAACCGTAGACCACCCTTGTTATATCATGGAAAAACAGATAGCTTGAAGAAATGATCGCAAAATCGACATAAAGCATAGTACGGCCCACAGTCACATTAGTCTTTTTCGCCACAATAGCCGCAACGATATCCGTTCCACCCGTACTGCCGTTATGAGTGAAAACAATACCAAGGGCTATGCCTGACAGAACCGAACCGATACACACATTCATAAACGGCTGGCCCGGCACCAATGCGCCCGAGAATAGCGGAGGCATAAGAGTGACCACCAGCGAAATCGCAGTAGCACCGTAAAGAGTCTTATAGACAAAGGCCCGGCCGACAACCTTCCAGGCAATCACAAGCAGCACTATGTTTATGGCATACTGTGTGATACCGATCAGATAAGGATTCCCGGTAAGAAAATAGACAATCGTACCAAGACCGGTGACACCACCTATCACAACCTTCTCCGGAAGAATAAAAGCCGAGAAGCCAAAACCATAAATCAAAGCGGCAAGCGTGATCATGATATAATCACGGCTCGACATCCAGAGTTTCGTTTTTGAAAAAGTCATTGTCAATAGAATTATAACAGCGCAAATTTAACTTAAATTATAATTCCCTCCAAACCATTTTGCAGGCAAATTTTCCACCGGACAGACCGGCGGAATAACACATTATAATAATATGAAATAAAATCAACCCGATTTACGCTATATTATCATCGCCCGTCGGGCACACCCCACAATATAGAATCAGTCGTCTATAGAACAAAGCGTCTGTTAAAAAAACATAAACCACGATTGTCAATCCACACAAAATCACTACCTTTGCACACCGATTATGTCCAATTAATAAACCAGACAGTTTCAGGACCAAGCTTTTGGCCAAGCGAAGCCCTGATGCAGTCAAAAAGTAACTATCTATTAATTAAACATTTAACGTGGATACTTTAAGTTATAAGACCCTTACCCCCAACGCAGCAAACGTTGAACGCAACTGGGTCGTTGTTGACGCTACCGACCAAGTGCTCGGCCGTCTTTGTGCAAAAGTTGCCCTCATTCTCCGTGGCAAAAACAAACCCAGCTACTCTCCCAACATTGAGTGTGGCGACAACGTCATCATCATCAACGCCGACAAGGTTCGCCTCACCGGCAAGAAATGGACTGACCGTGAATACCTCTCATACACCGGCTATCCCGGCGGACAGCGCACGGCTACTCCCGAAATCATGATGAAGAAGTCTCTGAACAAGCACATCAAACCCGGCTACCATCCCCTCTTCACCAAAGTGATGAAAGGTATGCTCCCCAAAAACCGCATGGGCCGTGCCATCATTGAAAACATGCACGTTTACAATGGTCCCAACCACCCCCACGAAGCACAGAATCCCGTAGTTATCGACATCAACAAAATTAAATAATTGAAGAATGGAATCAGTTAATGCAGTTGGCCGCCGTAAAGCAGCCGTAGCTCGCGTGATCGTTAAAGAAGGAAACGGTCAAATCACCATCAACAAACGCGCCCTCGATGTGTACTTCCCCTCTTCCATCCTTCAGTACATCGTCAAACAGCCTCTGTCAACACTTGACGTTGTTGAAAAGTATGACATCAAGGTCAACCTCAACGGCGGCGGTTACAAAGGCCAGGCTGAAGCACTCCGTCTCGCTATTGCCCGCGCTCTCGTCAAGATCAACCCCGAAGACAAGCACACACTCCGCGTAGAAGGCTTCATGACCCGCGACCCGCGCGTTGTTGAACGCAAGAAGCCCGGTCGTCCCAAAGCCCGCAAGCGCTTCCAGTTCTCCAAGCGTTAATATTCAATTTCAGACTCTCCTCAAGTGTTTAGTATCTAAACCGCTGAGATGGACACGTTCCCTACTCTCCGGTTGTAATTTGTCAAAAGAACGTAAACAACCCAACAACAAATCATGTCAACACCCAATTTTGACCAACTCCTCGAAGCAGGTTGCCATTTTGGCCACATGAAAAGAAAATGGAATCCTGCAATGGCGCCCTACATCTTCATGGAGCGCAACGGTATCCACATCATAGACCTCTATAAGACCCAGGCCAAACTTGAAGAAGCTGCTGCAGCTCTCCGCAACATCGCCAAGGGCGGCAAGAAGATCCTCTTCGTAGCTACCAAAAAGCAGGCCAAGGAAATCATCGCCGACAAGGCTCAGAGCGTCAACATGCCCTACGTCATCGAACGCTGGCCCGGCGGTATGCTCACCAACTTCCCGACCATCCGCAAGGCCGTGAAGAAAATGACCGCCATCGACAAGATGACAAAAGACGGCACTTTCGACAACCTTTCGAAGCGCGAAAAACTCCAGATCACCCGTCAGCGCGCCAAACTCGAAAAGAACCTTGGCTCAATCGCTGACCTCAACCGTCTTCCCTCGGCTCTGTTCGTAGTTGACGTTTGCAAGGAGCACATCGCCGTTGCCGAAGCAAACCGTCTCGGTATTCCCGTTTTCGCTATCGTCGACACCAACTCCGATCCTTCAAACGTAGACTTCGTTATCCCCGCAAACGATGACGCATCAAAGTCTATCGACCTCATCCTCTCAACCGTATGCGAATCAATCAGCGAAGGTCTTGAGGAACGCAAAGTAGAGAAAGCTGACGAAAAAGCATCTGCTGAAAACTCTGACGCAGCTCCCCGCCGCGAACGTCGCCGCGTGAGCCGCAAGGGCGAAGGCGAAGCTGAAGTAGCTGAAACTGAAGTTGCCGAAGTTGCCGAAGCAGCCGAATAATCAATCCACTCTTTTCACAAACATTCTAAACTCCCACTATACTATGGCAGTTACAATGGCAGAAATCACCAAACTGCGCCACCTCACAAGCGCCGGTTTGATGGACTGCAAAAAGGCCCTCGCCGAAACTGACGGCGACATCGAAGCAGCCGTTGAGATCCTCCGCAAGAAAGGTCAGGCTGTAGCAGCAAAGCGTGAAGACCGCAACGCCGCAGAAGGATGCGTTCTCTCAAAGAACGAAGGAAACTTCGCTGCTATCCTCGCCCTCAACTGCGAGACTGACTTCGTTGCCAAGAACGAAGGCTTCGTTTCTCTCGCCAAAAAACTCCTCGACATCGCAGTTGAAAACCGCTGCAAGACTGTCGACGAACTCAAGGCCATCACCGTTGACGGCATCACTGTCGCCGACCTCGTGACCGAAGAGTCAGGCAAAACCGGCGAAAAGACCGAAATCGGCGCTTATGAAGTAGTTGAAGCTCCCACTACCGCAGCTTACAACCACTTCAACAACAAGCTCGCCGCTATCGTAGGCTTCAACCTCCCCGACGTTGACGCCCAGGTAGGCCGCGAAATCTGCATGCAGATCGCATCTATGAACCCCGTTGCCTGCAGCCGCGAAGACGTTCCCCAGGCCACTATCGACCAGGAAATCGCCGTCGCCGTTGAAAAGACCAAGCAGGAACAGATCAAGAAGGCCGTTGAAGCCGCTCTCAAGAAAGCTGGTCTCAACCCCAACCACTTCGACTCTGAAGACCACATCGAATCCAACATCACCAAGGGCTGGATCACTGAAGAAGATGCAACCAAGGCTCGTCAGATCATGAAAGAAACAGCTGAAGCAAAAGCTGCCAACCTCCCTGAGGCCATGATCCAGAACATCGCCAACGGTCGTCTCAACAAGTTCTTCAAAGAAAGCTGCCTCATGGAACAGGAATATGTTCAGGACAGCAAGCTTTCTGTAGGTCAGTTCCTCGAACAGACCCGCAAAGGCCTTGTCGCTGTTGCGTTCAAGCGCGTAAACCTCAACCAGGACTAATCCTCCCGGCCAAGAAAGTCATAACAACGCAATACTCCGTGAACGGGTGCTGACCGAATGTCGGCACCCGTTCATCATTTCCGGGGCAGCTTATACGATTCTCTCAGACCCCGCTCCACAATAAGAGGGGTGTTCGATTCGCTGAACAGTTACTCTAAATCACCTTATCACCACATCTCTCTGCGACTTCATGATCCGGTTTGTCATCACGATGCTTTCACGATACTTTTGTAGATTGAAAATCCTGTGACGTCCAATAATTTTGCCACTTTGGCCAAAAATAATTATTTTTGTGATCTATGAGTGAAATTCTTACCCGGCAGCGCATCACCACATTCCTGACTCACCTGCTCTGCATAACCATACTGTTCATACTTCCGGAGGTGCTGACCTCACTCTCCTCTCCGGCCCATCCATTGCGACTGTGGGTCTATGCCAAAGCCCTTGTGTATATCGCTGTTTTCTACATAAATTATTACTGGATCATTGAAAAGTCGCTTGACAAGCCTCATCGGGTTGTCAGGTTCGTGGCATCAAACCTACTGCTTATAATTGTAGCCATGATCCTCATCTATCTGGTGTGGCGCTTCCGTGAATTTCTCGGAGGAAAAGCACCGAAGACCAGACATCTTCATCTGTCAGAAGGAATCTACATAGCAAAATGGGTCAGCATCATGTCGCGCGACCTGGTTATGGTGATCCTCGTCATCGGACTCGCAACCGCTCTGCGTCTCGGCGACAAATGGCTTATGCTTGACCGCAAACAGAGAGACCTGATCAGCGCACAGCATGAAGAGGAACTGAAAAACCTGAAAAGCCAGCTCAACCCCCACTTTCTATTCAACACACTCAACTCAATCTACGCACTCATAGCCATCTCCCCGGAAAAGGCCCAGGAAGCAGTCCACAAACTGAGCAGGCTGCTGCGTTTCGTGCTTTATGACAATCCCACCTCAGTCTCAATAAAGCAGGAATTTGACTTTATCACGAACTATATCAGCCTCATGCGGCTCAGACTTAACTCCGCTATCAAACTCGATGTCAGGCTTGACATCGACAGCAATGGCAGACAGGACATGCGAGTTGCCCCCCTGCTGTTCATCACACTCATTGAGAACGTATTCAAACACGGCATCCATACACCCGAAATACCTCTGACCATCCACATCCGCGCTGACGGCAACCGCATAGAATGCCATACATCCAACGGACACATCCCATCAGACAAAAACCGTGAGCACAACACATCCACCCCGTCAGGAGGAATCGGCATGGTCAATCTTCGCCGTCGGCTACACCTGATCTACGGCCAGGCAGCCGAGCTGAAAGTCTCTACTGCCGACGGCCTCTATCAGGTCTGGCTGAGCATACCGTCAACTCTCAAATAAAATCAGTCTCCCATCTCAATAAACCACCGACCTATGCAGACCCTTCGCTGTTGCGTGATCGACGACGAGCCCCTGGCATCAGGCCTCATCCGTTCATATATCGAAAAGACACCGTTTCTTGAAATCGCCGGCGAATTTTCATCGCCTCGCGACGCTATCTACACCATTCTCAACAACGATATCGACATCGTATTTCTCGACATACAGATACCCCAGCTGAACGGCATCGAATTTGCCCGGATCATCCCTGCCGACACCCGCATCATATTTACTACGGCATATTCAGACTACGCGGTTGAAGGTTTCCGGGTCAACGCACTCGACTATCTGCTCAAACCGGTCAGCTACGAGGAATTTCTTGCAGCCGCAGGGCGCGCCCTTGCCTGGTACGAGATGAAACACCAGTCCGATTCCTCAAAACTGCAATCGCAGGTCTCTTCACCGGAAAAGGCAGGAGAATATATAATCGTCAAAAGCGAATACAAGCTGGTGCAGGTCCGCATCGCCGACATCCTCTATATCGAAGGCCTGAAAGACTACGTCAAAATCTACGTCGAAGGATCAGAGAAATCCATAATGACACTCCTGAGTATGAAAGCGCTCGAACAGACGCTGCCTTCCGACTTATTCATGCGTGTCCACCGGTCATACATTGTAAATCTATCCAGGATCAAAGTAATTGAGCGCAACCGCATCATTTTCGGGCGCACACAGATCCCGGTATCCGAAAGCTACAAAGACACTTTCGCAGAATTCATATCTAGGCGCACTTTAGGCTGAAACCGCCCTTCCCCCTACTTTACGGCGCAGAGCAGAAGCAGCCATAAACAATGCAGGGCCGGTCATCTCGACCAACCCTGCATTGCTTTATACCTTCTCCGTCCAAAGCTAATAAAGACGGACTAATTACAAAATAGAAGCTTTAACGGGTCAAGCCGAAAGCACGGTGCATGAATTTTGAGAAAAGTGTTAAATTTGTGGCATGAAAACCGCAGATGCAATATGGATGTGCCTGCCCGAGGGCATGGACGAACTATTTGAAATGGTGCGCTTCGAGCGCACGGAACAGTCCTATGACATATGGCTTGACGAAAAGAAGAAACTGTCTGATGAAGACTATCGTAATCCAAATATCGTAGCGCGAGGCTATACGGATTATGTAACAATAC
>Ga0209694_1002981_pt1 | contig 12218 bp, 13 predicted proteins | sample GluameincwithD2O_FD_187499 | JGI IMG/M metagenome (GOLD analysis project Ga0209694, IMG submission 187499) | Mouse cecum microbial communities from Vienna, Austria - Glucosamine amended microcosms incubated with D2O (SPAdes) (version 2) | ecosystem: Host-associated > Mammals > Digestive system >...
TCGTGGGAATAGCCCGAGATCTGATGGCTCTCGTTGAAGGTACGCGAGTCGATGCTGCCGCGACCGTCAATGACCTCGCGATTCAACGCACGGCTCCGACGCGTCTCGGACAAGGCGTCGCGGGAAGCGCGGGCCCGCTCGTAGCTTTCCATGGAGGAGCGGGTCATATCGTAGCTCTCCTGGGAGGAAAGCGGGGGTACGACCCGCGTGCGCCGCGACGCCGAGACGCTCGGCCCGGCGGCCCCTTGGAGCCGCGCGGCGCGCTCGGCCTCGCGCTGGGCGCGGTAGGCCTCCTGCTCGCGCTGCTGGGCCGCCAGCGCCTCCTGGCGAGCCATGCGGTCGGCATCGCGCTGGGCGGCGCTCGCCACATAGGACTGGGCAGCCTGCTGGGAGCGCAGGCGCGCGTTGCGGGCGCGCATCTCGTCTTGGGAGGCGTAGGATTGCAGAATGCTCTCCCGTGAAGGGCGCGTCGTTATCTTACCGCGCGAACCTTGCGGCTGGCGGCCGCCCGCGGGATCGGCCTGGGGATAATCGGGGGCACCGGGCGTGCCGGCGGCGCCTCGAGCGTCTTCGTTCGTTCCCATGGATGATCAACCTCTTGTTCGTCTGTCGTGCGTTTCAAGCTCGTTTGTGGCTGCGCGCCGCCGAACGGGCCGCGCGCGGTTGCCTCCGTTGGAATTCCTTAGCCGATACATTATAGGGGAAAAGGCGTGCCACCTCGCGCGCTTCGCGAAAAATCCCCTATCGGCTAGGGAGCGGCCCCTCGCTGATCCTCCGCAAATCGGCAGCCCCTTGCCCACACTGCGTCAACAACGTCAACAGGGTGCAAACGAAGCGCCCACGGAACGGCGTCTTTCTTCCATAACCGTGAAGCTAACCGCACGGCGATCAAACAGATGCCAGTTCAGATGCTATATTCAACCCGCTTCCCCTATGATAGCCCCAACGAGGATCACACCCGCGCCCTCCCCGGCCGAGGGCCTGCCGTATGACCGACTCGCGCCCGCCGCCCCTTCGCCGCAGCGGGAACTTTGAGAGGAGGAGCCATGAAATCGCCGAAGATTCTCGCCACCGCCGTCGCCGGCGTCGCCGCATTGTGCTTGGCGGGCAGCATCGCCTACGCCATCGAGCCTGCAGATCCCACCACGCTGCCCCTTCCCGACAAGGCCCAAGATACCTCCATCGCCAAGCAAGTGGCCTCCATCATCGTGTACGAGGATCAGGAGGAGGCGGTCGCCATGGCGACGGAGTTCGACAAAATTCACGACGAACTCGCGCTCGATGCCGTGGCATCGCGGGCGGCCATCGCCAAGCGGCACCGCGAGGACGGCGCCGCAGCATCGAGCCAGGCCGCCTCTGAGCCTGCGGCAAGCGCGGACGACGACGGCGCCGACGAAGCCGCCAGCCAGATCGCCGTCGAGGCCGTGGATGTGACCGAGCCGCTCAAGGCCATCTCCGACGAACCGGAAAGCGATCCCAGCGCGATGAAGCCGGCGACAATCGACGTGAACGGCGACGTCATGGAATATGTCCCCTCCTTCGAGAGCGCCTCGGCTCCCACCTCGGGTGCGGGGCTGTGGATGGGGTCGGACAGCACGACCGATGACAGCTGGGGCTATTTCATCGGGCACAACCCCGGTCCTTTCACCTGCGTGATGACCTTGAAGAACGGCGACCCGGTGACCGTTTGCGACGGCGAGGGCGCCACGCGCACCTATCGCGTCGTCGATGAGTTCATCGTGCCCGACGATACCTACTGGGAAGACATCCGCTCGCGCGTGACCGACTACGGGGAGTCCATCATCCTGCAAACCTGCTGCGGCGACAACGCCCACTACCGCGTCGTCATCGCCTGCTAGCACGACATCCTCCCCTCCCAAGGGCCGTCCGGCTTTTCGCAGCTTGGACGGCCCTTGTTCTGCGCGCTACAATGACGCACACCCCCGACGAAAGGAAGCTCATGGCCCGTCTCGGCGTCATTGACCTCGGTTCGAACTCCGTCCGCCTCGTGATCTACGAGGCGAAGAAGGATCTCCGCGGATCCAAGCCCTTCCGCACCTTGGCCGACGAGAAGAAAATGGCGGGGCTTGCCGCCTATGTGGAAGCAGGGCGGTTCACCGACGCAGGTATCGCGCGGGCCGCCGACATCCTAGATGGCCATCTGGGCATTGCCCGCAACCTCGACTGCGACCGCGTGGACATCTTCGCCACCGCCGTGCTGCGCAACTGCTCGAACTCGGAAGCGGCCGTATCGACCATCGAGGAGGCCATCGGGCACGCCATCGTGCTCCTGTCGGCCGAAGAGGAGGCAGCGCTCGGCCTGGCGGGCGCGCGCATCGGCCAGGATATGGGGCTCGGCACGCTTATCGATATCGGTGGCGGCTCCACCGAGCTGACCGTGCTTGCCGAGCGGAGACATGCCGACAAGGACGCGCGAAGCGTGAGCCTGCCTTTGGGCAGCGTGTCGTCCTATGCGCAGTTCGTGCGGCTCGTGCTACCCGATGCCCAGGAGTGCGCCGCCATCTCCGAGCACTTGAGGAGCCTCCTGGCGGACGCGGGGCTCTCGCCGGCCTTCCGGCATCGGCATTTCTACGGCATCGGCGGATCGGTAAGAGCCATCGTGAAGATGCAGGCCCAGGCCCTCGCTATGCCCGCCAAGCCCGCGCGCATCGAGCGGAGCGCCCTGGACGCACTGTTCGGCCTGCTCGAAAGCGATGCGTCCGCCTTCGCCCACGCCGCCGTGAAGGCGGCTCCCGATCGCGTGCACACGCTCGTACCGGGCATGGTCATCGTGCGCACGCTCATGGCCGCACTCGGCGGCGAGGACGTGACGGTATGCAAGTACGGCATCCGCGAGGGCTACCTGATGGAGAGGATGCTCAGGGGCTAGCGACCCGCCCAAGCGCGCCCGACGGCTCGGCGGGCGGGCACTGTGCGACGGCGGGGCCTCGCGACCGGCGGGTGCCCGGCAGCCGGACCTATGGCCCTCGGGGCCGACGGAGCGCGGCCTCTACGCCTCCAGTTGCTCGGCGGCCAAACGGCGCGCCTTCTCCATAACGGCGCGCTCGAGCACGCGAATATCGGGCGGCGTCCAGCTGATGGCGTCGGCACCGGCCTCGATGGTGCGGGCGATGGACTCGTCGGTGCGACCGCCCGTGGCGATGATAGGCAGATCCCCATAACGGCGGCGCAGCGATGATACCACCTCGGCCGTGCGTGCGCCGGCGGCCACGTTCACCATGGTAGCCCCCGCCTCGATCTGCCGGGCGGCCACGGCGTCATCGGCGCACACCGTCACCACCACGGGCACGTTCAAGCGCTCGGTGAGCGCCTCCACCGTGTCGATGGGAATACTCGTGTTCACCACCACCCCGGCCACGCCCTGCATCTCGGAGTGGAGCGCCACCTCGATGCAGCGCTCGCCATGGGTAATGGAACCTCCCACCCCGTTGAGCACCGGCCGCTGAGAGGCGGCCACGAGCGCCTGGGTGATAGCCGGCTGGCAGGTGAAAGGGTATACCGCGAGCACCGCGTCGGCATCGCAGTGGCAGATAACGGCCAGATCGGTGGAAAACACGAGCGAGCGGATACGCCGCCCCTGCGCGAAGACGCCCGGTGCCGTGCGGATAACGGCGGGCACGGCCAGATCAGCGTGGAAAATGGACGCAGTGTCGTGCACGGGGCCTCCTCTCGACGCCCGGAAACGGCTCCCCGGGCAGCAGACAGCAAAACGCGCCCAGTATAGCAGGAACCGACTCGGCGCAGGCGCAACAGATGGGCAACGACCCCGTCGCCGTCGCGCGCCCCGCCGGCAGTCGAGCCGGGTGCTCCGGCTGCGCGCCGACGGCGACTGGCGCGCGACCGGGCCGCTCCCGTCGTGTGCCGACGGCGCCCCGTGTCGTCGACAGCTCTCGCGCACCGTGCCGCTCCGCGCGCCCGCGACCGCCGCCGAGCGGAGATTTTGCCGTTTCGAAACACGCCCTTCCCCCTCATCGGATACGCTTTCCCCATCGAAAGCCCCGCGCGTGAGGAGTGTGCTATGAACGTCGTATGCCTTGATCTGGAAGGCGTGCTGGTCCCCGAGATTTGGATTGCCTTCGCCGAGGAGTCGGGCATTCCCGAGCTTACGCGCACCACCCGCGACGAGCCCGACTACGACAAGCTCATGGCCTTCCGCTTGGGCATTCTGGCCGAACACGGACTGGGCCTGCCCGACGTGCAGGCCGTCATCGCGAAGATCGACCCCATGGAGGGAGCCCGCGCGTTCCTGGACGAGCTGCGGGCGCTTACCCAGGTCATCATCATCTCCGATACCTTCGAGCAGTTCGCCCAACCGCTGATGGAAAAGCTCGGCTGGCCCACCCTGTTCTGCAACGAGCTCGTGGTGGACGCAGACGGCGCCATCACCGACTTCCGCATGCGCTGCCCCGAGAGCAAGCTCACCACGGTGCGCGCCCTGCACTCCTGCGGCATTCAGACCATCGCCGCCGGCGACTCCCACAACGATTTGGGCATGATCTTGAACTCGAAGGCCGGCTTCCTGTTCCGCTCCACCGACGCCATCAAGGCCGAGCACCCCGAGCTGCCGGCCCTGGAAACCTACGACGAGCTGCTGGCCGCTATCAAAGCCGCCCTGTAGTTTCGTTCGTCCTCGCGGGAAAGAGGCGCTCCTCGCTGACCTCCTGGGGCGAACCTGGTATCGTTTGCAACATGGAAGAGGCCCTGCTCGAAATAATCGCCGCCCTGGATGCGGGCCAGGACGTTGACGCCGCCTGGCTCGACAAACTGGTGCGCCGCCACAACCGAGCCGCCCACGATGGGACGCGCCGGGTGGCGAAGCGGCGGCTTCTGCCCTTCTACCTGAAGGTGAAGGCCGACGACCCCGAACGTTGGCGGTCGTGGAACGTGACCGAGGCGACCGATGCGGCCCTTATGCGCCTTTTGCAGGCCAAGCCTCGGCGCACCGCCTCGGGCGTGGCCACCATCACCGTGCTCACCAAGCCCTGGCCTTGCTCGGGCGCCTGCGTGTTCTGCCCGAGCGACATCCGCATGCCGAAAAGCTATCTTGCCGACGAGCCCGCCTGCCAGCGGGCCGAGCGCTGCTGGTTCGACCCCTATCTGCAGGTAACCGCCCGCCTGCGAGCCCTTACCGCCATGGGGCACGTGACCGACAAGGTAGAGCTCATCGTGCTCGGCGGCACCTGGAGCGACTACCCCGAGGACTACCAGCGCTGGTTCATCGGCGCGCTGTTCGCCGCCCTGAACGCGAGCGACGAGCAGCGCGAGAGCGAGGCGACATCCCGCCGCCGTTGGTACGAGAGACGGGGGCTGCCGCGGGATCCCGAAGCGCTGGCCGAGCGTACCGCCGACGTGCAGAAGCGCATCAACGCCGGCGAGCTCACCTACAACGAGGCGTGGAAAGCGGCCTACGGGCAGGCCCGCACTTGTGCAGACGCCCCGAACGATGCCGAAGGCGATCCGACAAGCTTCCGCACCGCGCGCTCCGAGCGCTCCACCCGCCCCGGCGATCAGGACCCCTTTTCCCATTGCGGCCATGACGCCGACGAGAAGCAGCGGGAATGCCTCTCCTGGGAGGCATTATTCGCTCGGCACCGCGCCAACGAGACGGCCGCCAAGCGCGTGGTGGGCCTGGTAGTGGAAACGCGACCCGACCTCGTCACCCCCGAGAGCTGTCGCATCCTGCGGGCACTCGGCTGCACCAAGGTGCAGATCGGCATCCAGAGCCTGAACGACGATCTGCTCGCCGTCAACGGGCGCGTCATCACCGCCGCGCGCATCGCCCGCGCCATGGCCTGCTTGCGGCTGTGGGGCTTCAAGAGCCACGTGCACTTCATGGCGAACCTGCTCGGCGCCACACCCGCCGGCGACATCGATGACTACGTGCGGCTGGTGACCGACGAGCGATTCCTGCCCGACGAGGTGAAATTGTACCCCTGCTGCCTCGTGGAAAGCGCCCGCCTGACCGAAGCCTACGAGCGCGGACAATGGCGTCCCTATACGGAAGAGGAGCTAGTGGGCGTGTTGGTGGCCGACGTGCTGGCCACCCCGCCCTGGATCCGCATTTCGCGCATGATCCGCGACATTTCCGCCACCGACATCCTCGTGGGCAACAAGAAGACGAACCTGCGGCAGATCGTGGACGCCGCCGCGCAGGGCACAACCGCGCCGATGGCCCCTGCTGCGCCGGAAGCCAAAAGCGACGGGGCGCCCTCTGCCCTATGGGATGCCGAGAGCGCGCCCGAAGACGCTCCCACCTCGAAGGCCGCTGCGCCCGCAGTGCGCGAGATACGCTCGCGGGAAATATCCGTGGAGGGAGCCTCCCTGGCCGACCTTGCCCTGGAAACCATTGCCTACCGCACCTCCAACACCGAGGAGCGCTTCCTGCAATGGGTCACCTCCGAAGACAGGATCGCCGGCTTCTGCCGCCTGTCGCTGCCCGATCAGACGCTTCTTCCAGAACACGCCTCGACGCTGATCGGTCTCCCCGACACCTCCTGCCCCGACAACAACCCCCATCCTCGAAACGAGGATTCTTCCGCATCCGACTCCTATCCCTTCCCCATGCCGGGCGATGCGATGATCCGCGAGGTGCACGTGTACGGGAAGGTGGCCGCCCTGCACCGCACCGGCGAGGGAACCCAGCACTTGGGACTCGGACGCAAACTCGTGGAAGAGGCCTGTCGCCAGGCGGCTGAGGCGGGCTATGGCGCCGTGAACGTCATCAGCGCCGTGGGCACCCGCGTCTACTATCGCAACCTCGGCTTCACCGATGCCGGTCTCTACCAGAGGCGCCCGCTGTGAGCTATGACACCGCGACCATCCGCCAGCTGAACACCCTCACGAGCGAGTTTTACGCTCGCGAGGCCGCCTCGTTCTCAGCTACCCGCCAATCGCCCTGGCACGGTTGGGAGCGAGCCTGGGATGCCGCTGCCGCCGCAGACCCGACTTTGGCCCGACGCGCCCTCTCGGCGCTCGACCTCGGCTGCGGCAACCTCCGCTTCGAGCGCTTCCTCGCCGAAAGGGCGGGCGGCCCCCTTGCGGTCACAGCCGTAGACAACTGCACCCCTCTGGTGAAGGACGGCCGGCAACCAGCACCACGCCCTGCGTCTCCCCAAGCTGCGGGTCGGCAGCGCGCTTCCGCTGACAGTCTCGACAGCGCAGTGCCCCCACATGCGAAGCAGGGCCCCGCAGCCAGCGAACGTGCCATGGTCGATTTCCGGCCATTCGATATCGTGGAATCGCTTTTGGACGGCAGCTTCGCCAACCGCCTGCCTTACGGCACCTGCGATCTCGCCGTCGCCTTTGGGCTCATGCACCACCTCCCCACGTTCGCCCTGCGCGCCGAAGCTCTTGCAGCGCTCTTGCGCAGCCTGCGCCCCGGGGGCTTCGCCATCGCTTCGTTCTGGCAGTTCTTAAACGATGCGCGTCTGGCCGGCAAAGCCGCCGCCGTCACCGACGAGGGTCGTGCCGCGCACAGCCTGCCGCCCTTTGGACCTGGCGACCACCTGCTCGGCTGGCAGCACGCCGAGGGTATCTACCGCTTCTGCCACCACACCGGCGACAACGAGATCGATGACCTGCTCACGGCAATCCGGGCCGATCCGGACACACCTCCCTTCCGCGAAGTCGCCCGCTTCTCCGATGACGGCAAGCAGGACAACCTCAACCGCTATGTAGTTTTGCGGCGTTGCGAGCCCCAAGCCGCCAGCCTCTGCTAAAGTGCGCTCCATGGTAAAGACACCCGACACCCCGACCGTCGCCCGCCGCCGTGAGCGCGAGAAGCGCACTATCTCCCACATGGTGGCCATTTACTGCGCCGGCAACCACAAAGGAGCCTCCCGCACCGAAACCGGTTTCTCAGGCGAAGCTATGTGCCCCGACTGCAAGGCCATCGACGACTACTGCGTCCTGCGCACCGAGCGCTGTCGCTCCATGGATCGCAAGACCAACTGCGAGGAATGCGGCAACCACTGCTACGCCCCCGCCGAGCGCGAGCGCATTCGTGCCGTTATGCGTTACGCCGGCCCACGCATGCTGTGGCACCATCCGGCGGCAGCACTGCGCCATCTTCTTAAGAGGTAGGAGCCGCTGCGCCTTAGCGAATGCGCATCCAATGGGAGTTGCCCTTGCCGCTCTTGTAGTACGTGGTCTTCGCGAAAGACCCCCGCCCTTCCCAAAAGGCACTGTCGGACTTGGTCTCGCTTCGCTTGTTGTTCGCAATAATTCCCAGACAGAGCCCTCTGTACTTCTGCGGGAATGTCACCGCCACCTTCATGGCGTACTTCGTCGGATACTGCACCCAGCACCCGTGATCGTCCTTGTACTTCTTCACCTTCGAGCATTTCCAGTTCGACGCCTTGATCGTCACGTTCCGCTTGCGGCCCGCGCCCAGCTCGCGCCCAGTCTGGTAATCCACCAACGCTAAAGAGGCGAACCCTGCAGCCTTGGAGGCGCCGTTGAGGCCGGCAAGCGCATGCACCTGCTTCTTGGTCGGCTTGAAGAGACGCGTGAACTCCACCGTGAAGGAGGCCTTCCGATAGCCCCGCTTCGGGGATGCGCCGACTTTCAGCCCCACGACCCGTGCCGACACCTTCTGCCTGCCCGCGCCGGCCCAAGCAGCTGACACCGTCACCTTCTTGCCCTTTTTCAGATCCCACTTCACCTTAAGCGATTTCATAGAGCCCCCTGTTGCCGCAAAGGCCTCCTCGCCGAACGCGGGCGCCAGAGCGAGCCCCAGCACAAGCACAAGCACAAGCACAAGCACAAGCGCCATGACCGCGCTTCCCATACGTTTCATCTTCATCGCACGCCTCTTCCCCCGATCGTCTCAGGAGCCAAGTATTGCACGATACATCAATTTTTGCAAGAACTTTTTAGAACATTTGTTTCTTATTTCTGGACACCTCAAAATCCCAGATGCCCCAAAAGTCCCCGGCATCCGTCGCAGACATCCTCGTAGGTGGTGTCGAAGTCGCCCGTGTACCAGGGGTCGGCCACATCGCGCGTGCTGCCGGCGAATTCCAGCATCTTGTGCAGCTTGCCCGCAGGGTCTCCCCCGAGCATGCGGCCCATGTTGCGCATGTTCGCCTCGTCCATGCCGATGATCAGGTCGAACGCATCGTAGTCGTCCCGGCGCAGCTGACGCGCCCGTTTCTTCTCGAAGCCACCGATGTCGTGGCGCCGCAACTCCCCCACCGTCCCCGGGTGCACCGGATTGCCGATCTCCTCGGTGCTCGTCGCCGCCGACTCGATTTCGAACTCGTCGGCCAGCCCGCGACGGGCCACCATGTCCTTCAACACGAACTCCGCCATCGTCGACCGGCAGATATTCCCATGGCACACAAACAGGATGCGAAACGACGGTTGGGGCATATTGAAATCCTTTGCAAACGAAGGGGCAGTACATACTTTCCTGCAAATTATAGAGGAACTTGGATTTCGTTCAATCGTGCACTTTCTGTGCTAGAATCTCGCCGGCGCACCCGCAGAGTTCGCGCGGGCGCCGCTCCCAGAGACAGGAGTGCTGCCATGGAAAGTATTCATTTTGCCACCACAGCGGTCGCCACAATAGTAGGCTTCGCTCTTGAGGCCTGGCGAGAGATGAAAGTCACACGAACGGATGACGAAGGGGGAAAGAGAAGGGACCAGCGCTAACTGGCCCTTTATTTCAGCTGCACCTGCGCCGCCCGTGACACCTTAGCCTAGCAACTACGGAACGGGCTTTGCTGGTACGTCTCGTATTATAGCCCCCTGCAAAGCTTTTGGGAACCGCACCGAGGTTGCTCTTTGGAAACTCCTCGATTCGCTCTTCCGTGCAAGAACCGCCACGGAGGCCCTCGAACTTCACTGGGCCACGACCGAGCGCCAATGGCCCGCGGCTTCATGCCCCCGAGCCTCCTCCCGTCTGCTATCATGCGTATTACCACAAACCGTCACCTGTATTCGGGGGGCGTACAACTGAATGCTTCTCCAACCACCTGCCAAGAGGGTATCTGCCTCTATGGTGGTTACGCATTCGCGTACGTCCTAGACGGTTTGTGGTGAACTGTGGTGGATACCCTCTTAGTCATTGCAATCCCAGGGCCTCCTCCATAGCTGAAAAGTAAGTCTCCCCATTTTGTTGCAGCAACAGAATGGGGAGACGTATCGCCCTCAATGAAAGGAGATTGCAATGAAAATACTGGGTATGGGAGTTCCAGAGTTGCTGATACTGCTTCTGATGTTCGCTTTTGGGTACGCTTCCATGACTATCGCAAAGAAGAAAGGGTACAGTGCCACCGGCTTTTTCTGCTTGGGCCTTTTTCTAGGAGTCATCGGGCTCATCATCGCTCTCTGCATCCCGTCCAGACTCGCTGCCGAGAGTCAAGACAATGCGGATGCCCTCCTAAAATACAAGAAGCTGCTTGATGAGGGCGTTATCACGCAGGATGAGTTCGACGCCAAGAAAGCAGAGCTGATGTAAACACTTGCAAGAATCGGTTCGCACAGAAGCACTTGGTCGAACCTAATCAGCAAGCGCTCGTAGGGCCTGAGCAAGCCAATGGCTCAGGCCCTTTCTTCTTTCGTCTCGCTTACTATCTGAGCCGGCAACGCTCTCGGTATTCTTATCGCTCTTTCTTATTTGGGTCGACAAAGAATCACGACTTTCGGAACGTTTACAAGACACAAATTGAACTATTCTGACAATCGTCCCTCAACCTCGGCGACCGCCGCCTCTTCGACGATAGCACCGAGTCGCAGAAGCAAATCGACCGCAAGTATGGCCTTCAACGAATGCACTTCTGTACCATAATTCGTCTGCAACCCATGGCAAATCTTGTTTCTCAAAGGATTGTCGTCAGCTAGCAACTCCCAGTCTTTTTCGCTTGTTAGCATGGTATCTGCGATGTACTTACAGGCGGCGTCCCAATACAAAGCGCCCTGTTCGGTGCACAGACCTAGAGAAAAAACTTGCGCGCGGGCGGTCGCTCTTGCTCCCGAGGGCTTGCGCACGCCATAAGCTTCCGCCACGAGAGAAAGCTCTTCATCGGGAAGAAGACCCGCCTCGAAGGCGTGCCAGTAAAACTTCTCGGTTAAGCCACCCGACAAGCATGCCAATATCGCAGTCGAAGCCAAATAATCGCCCGCAACGTGCCTCTCAATTGCCTCAGACAAAAGTCTTTGTTGGCCCTCGTCCACCAGACCAACTTTCTCCCACCTCTCACCTATGGCCCTCATTCTGGCATGGTCGTAGTACGCAAGAATCGCTTCAGTAACCATCTCCTTCCGACGCGGCTCGTCGATAATGCCGTCACAATACCGAAGCTCAATCTCCGCTATCTTGCCCTCAAAATCCATTTCACAGTCCCAATAGATTGGCCAATTGGTTTCCTTGCAGCACCTGAGAAACGCAGTCGCTTCAGCAAAACGCCGCGCAGTATCCCTCATTTTGTCGAAGATGCCGCTATTTATCTCCAAGCATCTCTCGGCAAGCATACCCAGCACGGGGCGAAGATTTTCTCCCGCCTTCATGGCAGCCTGGACCGCTCCCGAGCCTTGCCAAAGGTCGTGCATTACGCTCATCGTTTGAGCCATACGTTGCATTGCGGCCTGATTGACTATGGCAGGCACCTCTTGAAACATCGACGAGAGTTTGGGCGTAAGGTTGCCGAAAGAGTTTAAGTCAGCAACTGAGTTGGCACGAACTAGATTCTGACTTCCAGAAATTCCCTCAAATAGAATCTGGGTGGGATTGCTTTCTTCTCTTTCTTCCATAATCACCCTCTCGCTAACTGTCAACCTCCGCCTTTAATGTTACAAGCAGATGCAATCGGCGGCAGCGAGATCATCGGTTTTCCAAGCGCTTATTGGAGCCTCAGACTCATTCATGCAGTTTGATTGGCGAGCCCCAGCCGTTGCCGAGTAGCCCTCCTCCCGTTGCTATAATGCCCGACGCGGCACTAGCGAGCCTGTAGCGGGCGGTGCTTCTGTAAAAGGAGGTACGCCTATGTTTGAGCAAACTGTTTTTGTGATCGCTGCCTTGGCAACGATAGCCACCTTCCTTTTTGAAGTGTGGCGTTACTTCAAAGATAGAGAGTGAGAGCAGAAGTGGGGTTAATTCTCAAAAGGTGTGTCTAAGAATCATACATTCTCCCAGATCATATAGCTCTTTTTAGGTCAAAAAGTTGGTACGGCCCAACTTTTGGGAGTCTCAAAAA
>Ga0209694_1002984_pt1 | contig 12194 bp, 10 predicted proteins | sample GluameincwithD2O_FD_187499 | JGI IMG/M metagenome (GOLD analysis project Ga0209694, IMG submission 187499) | Mouse cecum microbial communities from Vienna, Austria - Glucosamine amended microcosms incubated with D2O (SPAdes) (version 2) | ecosystem: Host-associated > Mammals > Digestive system >...
TCATTTCTTCCGGAAGTAGACATTCCGCCAACTCTATGTAAGGATTCTTCTCCATCGCACTCTTTTTTTGCAAATGTAAGAAGTTATATCTAAACACTGGCTAAACACAGGTTTTTTACCATGCGCCCGTTTTTTACCATGCGCCCACTTTGCTATGCAAGCCATCACCCCAAATGTCCAACCTGCCAAAAAAGAAGGCATCCTTTTCAGATACCTTCTTATTATTTGTAGTACACCCTCAGGGGCTCGAACCCTGGACCCACTGATTAAGAGTCAGTTGCTCTACCAACTGAGCTAAGAGTGCATTACCCTTGTTGCTTGTTTGCGAGTGCAAAGGTAGTATTTTTTCATATAACTGCCAAACAAAAAATCCATATTTTTTCAAAAAAAGAAATCACTTGCAGGCATGACTGCAAGTGATTTCTCTATAAGAGTCTCTTTTATAAAAAGATAGTGTCTGTTTGCTATTTTTTTATTTCCCGAAAGAAAAATGAGAAAAGTACCAATACAAGCAACGCATACGCGGCAAATATATACCACGAGATGCGCCAGCCTTCCAGTTGGAGCAACATTTCAGTGGACGGAACCGAATAGACGTAATGATTTACAACAGCCTGTGCACCGAACATTCCGATGGTGGCTCCCAGACCGTTCGTCATGATCATAAATAGCCCCTGCGCACTGCTGCGAACGTTTCCTTCCGTATTCTGGTCAACAAACAAGGCTCCGGATATATTGAAGAAATCAAAAGCCACCCCATAGACAATCATGGAAAGAATGAACATCCATACACCTTCTCCTGGATTTCCGAGTCCGAACAGGCCGAAACGGAAAACCCATGCCAGCATGGCAATCATCATGACGCGCTTGATGCCGAAACGCTTCATGAAGAAAGGTATCAGGAGTATGCAGCAGGTTTCGCTCATCTGCGAAAGCGAAATCAAAGCATTGGCATGGTTTGCTCCGAAGGTATCGGAAAATTCCGGAATATCTTTGAAACTCATGATAAATGGATTGGCAAATCCGTTCGTAATCTGCAAGGAAACACCCAGCAGCATCGAAAATACAAAGAATACGGCCATTCTGCGTTGCTTGAACAAAGCGAATGCATTAAAACCCAAAGCCTCGATGATGGACTTATTTTCTCCATTTCCATTTACCGGACACGAAGGCAATGTCTGCGCATAGAATCCGAGAAGGATACTCAGAGCCGCCGAGACAAAAAACTGCCCATAAGTAGTCTGAAAACCGAAAGCATCGACAGCAAGCATCGTACAGATGAAGCCTATCGTTCCGAAAACCCTGACGGGGGGGAAATCCTTTACGGTATCATAACCGGCTCTTGTCAGCGTTGAAAAAGCTACAGAATTTCCCAATGCCAATGTAGGCATATAGAACGCCACACTCATGGCATATAATAGAAAGAGACGGTTCAACTCGACGTGCTCTCCAGCCTGCATACCGTAGAATGCCGCAGCCGCCATAAAACCACCTGCCAGAAAATGGCAGATGCCAAGAAGACGTTGTGCCGGAATCCATCTGTCGGCCACAATGCCGATGAGACCGGGCATAAAAATTGATACGATTCCCTGAACGGCATAGAACATCGCGATGTTGCGAGCCAAGCCGACCGTTACCAAATAACTGCCCATTGATGTCAGATAAGCTCCCCAAACTGCAAACTCTAGAAAATTCATCACGACAAGGCGAGATTTTAAAAAAGAACTGTTCATGATATTTTTGTGATTAAGATTATTCTAATTCTGATCCGGACAACACTCCTTTCACGGCTTCGGAGAGCCGCTTGTACGAGACCTGCTCGACAAAAACGTAACGCACCATTCCGGCAGCATCCGCTACATAGATACGGGGAATGGTCTGCCACGCGAATTTCTGGTATACGGTCTTGTCCGGCTGTGCCGAATAGGGCAACGACAACTTTTCCGCCTGCCAATAAGCAGCAACAGCCGTCTCGTCTTCCGCCCTGCTGATGCAAACGAATGAAGCCAGCGAAGAACACTCGTCATACACACGCTGTACAACGGGCAATTCTTTTCTACAGTCCGAACAGCCGGTATGAAAAAAAACGATCACAGCCGGTTTTCCTGACAAACTGCTGGGAGAGACCTGGGTGCAGTCATTCATTCTTACGGAAAAATCCGGCAGCTGCTGTCCCACCGTTATGATGTCGGTTTGACCTGAGGTGATTTCCTCTTCGGTAAAGCACGACACGAATGCCGGTAGCGTTAAAAGTATTTGTAAAAAAATGATCAGTCCACTTCTCATCTGAATCCGGATATTACTGATTAACCAAGGCAAAAATACAAACTCCCGACGTCTTTTCGACTGCTTTTTAAGAAAATCGTAAAAAATTCAGACTGACCCTTTCTAATATCCTGTCTGTGGAACTTGAACTGATATTGTATGACGATAAATCAGACATTACATTCCGAAAATCCACAGACGTTGATATTAAGTCGTTTAGCGTCATTTCTCCCGTTTTTCGAGGTTATTTCAGAGATTTTCATTAATTTTGCTTTCGCTATGAAAGATAGTCCAGATACAAGCAAAAGTAAATAGGAACAAATATAAAAGTAATCGCAATGAAAATTTTAGTAATCAACTGCGGTAGCTCGTCCATCAAATATAAGCTCTATGAGATGGAAGACCGGAGCGTACTTGCCGCCGGAGGAATTGAAAAAGTAGGTCTTGAGGGATCTTTCCTCAAAACAAAAATCAACGGAGAGACAAAAATTATCGAATCACACTGTCCCACACATACAGAGGGCATCAAGTTGATGTTCGACACGCTGCTTCATCCTCAGTACGGAGCCATACACAGTTTGGACGAAATATCGGCAGCCGGACATCGTATTGTGGCAGGTGGCCGTTTTACGAAAAGCCAGGTTGTTACTCCGGCCATGCTTGAAGAGTGGCGCCAGTATATGGAATTGGCTCCGTTGCACAGTCCTGCACATCTGAAAGGATATGAAGCGGTGAAGAAGATGCTGCCAGACCTTCCTCAGGTGTTTGTCTTTGATACGGCCTTTCACCAGACCATGCCGGCCAAAGCCTACATGTATGCTGTTCCGTACAAGTATTATGAAGAGAACAATATCCGTCGTTGGGGCGCACACGGAACGAGCCATCGTTTCGTTACAGCCCGTGTCTGCGAGTTTCTAGGAGTGAAGCCAGAGGATGTGCGCATCATTACCTGCCACATTGGAAACGGGGCCAGCATCTCGGCTGTGAACCGTGGTGAATGTGTGGATACTTCAATGGGACTTACCCCCCTTGAAGGACTGATGATGGGAACGCGTTCCGGAGACATAGATCCCTCCGCAGTGCTTAGCATCATGAAAAAAGAAGGTTTTGATGCCGATCGGATGAGTGACCTGCTCAACAAAGAAAGTGGTGTGAAAGGTATTTCCGGCATATCGAGCGATATGCGTGAAGTGGAGGCAGCTGTGAAGGACGGAAATGAACGGGCACGACTGGCACTGGAAATGTATGGCTATCGTATCAAAAAATACATCGGAGCCTATACGGCTGCTATGGGCGGTGTGGACATCATTGTGTTTACCGCCGGTGTAGGCGAGCATCAGTGGGATGTTCGTTACAGTGCCGTTTCGAATATGGAGTTCTTCGGCATCCATCTTGATGAGGAGAAGAACCGCAAGAATTTCGGAGAAGAGGAAATCATATCCGCTGCCGACAGCAAGGTAAAAGTCGTAGTAGTTCCCACAGATGAGGAACTGCTTATTGCCAGCGATACGCTGGAACTGGTAACAGAATAACGGAAACAGACATTAAACAAGAAGCGGATGCCGTTCGGAAGTAAATACTTCGGTTGCGACATCCGCTTCTTGTTAAGATTCAAATTCTTATGTCAGGCGAACTACTGCCTTTTTGATACGGCGTAATGCCTCACGTATGTTGTCATCGCTGGTAGCGTAGCTCATGCGGAAACACTCTGGCGATCCGAAAGCGTCGCCGCCAACGGTAGCGACGTGGGCCACCTCAAGCAGGAACATGGCAAAATCCATAGAGTCTTTGATGATGCGTTCGCCGTCTCTCTTTCCAAAATAGTAACTGCATTTAGGGAAAAGATAGAATGCTCCGTGCGGCTCGTTTACCTCGAAACCGGGAACTTCTTTTGCCAGACTTACAATAAGGTTTTTCCTTCTTTCAAAAGCCTTTCTCATTTCCTCAACACAATCCTGCGGACCGGCAAAAGCCTCGGTTGCGGCCACCTGGCTAACGGAACAGGGACCGCTGGTATATTGTCCCTGCAACTTATTGCAGGCCTTGACAATCCATTCGGGAGCAGCAATGAAACCGATGCGCCATCCCGTCATGGCGTATGCTTTTGACACGCCGTTGATGATGACAGTACGTTCCTTCATGCCCTCACAAGCGGCAATGGAAGCATGATGGCCGGTGTAATTGATATGTTCATAGATCTCGTCGCTCAATACAATCACGTTCTCGTGTCGGCGCAATACCTCTGCCAGCTCTTCCAGTTCCTCCTTGCTGTAGACGGAGCCGGTAGGGTTGCTGGGAGAGCAAAGAATCAATGCGCGGGTGCGGGGAGTGATGGCAGCTTCCAGTTGCGCGGGGGTAATTTTGAAATCCTGTTCAATGGTAGCTTCGACATAGACAGGTTTGCCGTCGGCCATCAGTACCATCTGCGGATAGCTTACCCAGTAAGGAGCAGGGATTAACACTTCGTCACCTTCACCGATGAGTGCCATGATTGCGTTGCAAACGCTTTGTTTGGCACCGTTAGAGCAGACAATCTGGGAGGGCAGATATTCCAGCCCGTTCTCCTTTTTCAACTTGGCGACGATTGCCTCGCGGAGGGCTGCATAGCCGGGTACGGGTGAGTAGCGGGAATAATTATCATCAATTGCCTGTTTGGCTGCTTCCTTGATATGATCGGGTGTGTTGAAATCCGGTTCACCAACCGAGAGGTTGATTATATCTATTCCCTGTGCCTTTAGTTCACCGCTTTTTTGCGACATGGCCAAAGTGGCGGATGGAGCGAGACGGTTCAGTCTTTCTGATAGCTGGTTCATTGTTTTCTATTAATTATGGTTCGCAAAATTATTTTCTGTCGCCGAGAATCCGGAGAAGATAGAGGAAAAGATTGATGAAATCAAGATAAAGCGTCAGACTGCCCATCAGAGCCAGTTTCATCGTGACTTCATTGGCTTCGCTGCCATACTCCCGTAACATGTTCTTGATTTTTTGGGTATCGTATGCCGTAAGTCCGACAAAAATAAGCACTCCGACATAGGTGATGGTCCAGGAAAGTGTGGAACTTGCCACAAAGATATTTACGAGAGTCGCAATGATCAGTCCGATCAGTGCCATTATAAGGAAACGTCCCAGTCCGGACAAATCTTTTTTTACGGTATATCCCACAAGGGTCATGGCGCCGAAAGTTCCGGCCGTCACGAAGAAAGTGGTGGCAATGGATTCCATTGTATATGCCAGGAAAATAAAGGACAGGGTCACTCCGTTAAGGATGGAGTAGACAGCGAACATTATTCCCGCAGTGGCAAAGGACATTTTCATGATGCGGGCGCTCAGGATCCATACCAGTGCCACTTCGCCGATCAGAAGGGCAAAAAGAAGTCCTCGAGTCTCAAAAATAGTTTGCATCCATCCCGGATTGCCTGCGACATAGGCTGCCGTCAGTCCCGTCATGCCCAGTCCCAATGTCATCCAGAGATATACATTTTTCATTAATGTAGCGAATGCCATGCTGCGGTCCGCTTCGCGGTACACGTTCATTACTTTCTCTCTTTCCATTCTTTTGTTTTTTAGTGAAACATAGTTTGTTATTATTTCTTCAGATGAAGCGTATGCCCCATGCGTTCCTGCTTGGTGCGCAGGTAGCGTTCGTTATATTTGTTAGGGGTTATTTCCACAGATACATTCTCCACTATTTCAAGACCGTAGGCTTCCAGTCCGACTCGTTTCACCGGATTGTTGGAAAGTAGCCTGATCTTTTTCACGCCGAGCATATTGAGAATCTGGGCTCCGACACCGTAGTCACGCTCGTCAGGGTCATAACCGAGATGGATGTTGGCATCAACGGTGTCGAATCCTTGTTCCTGAAGTTTGTAGGCTGCGATTTTTGCCATCAGGCCTATGCCACGTCCTTCCTGATTGAGATACAGCACGACTCCTTTTCCTTCCTTCTCCACCATACGCATCGCCTTATGCAGTTGTTCGCCGCAATCACATCGTTCGCTCCCGAAAATGTCTCCGGTGGCACAGGAGGAATGCACCCGTACCATGATCGGCTCGTCCTCGGCCCATTCTCCTTTGATTAGGGCAATATGTTCCAGCCTGTTGTTCTTCTGGCGGAACGGTATCAGGCGGAAATGTCCGTATTCTGTAGGCATATCCACCTCTTCTCCTTTTTCTACTAGAGTTTCATTGCGCAATCTGTATGCTATCAGGTCCTTGATAGTTATGACGTTTAGATGTTCGCGGCGGGCAAATTCCTGCAACTGCGGCATACGGGCCATTGTGCCGTCTTCGTTCAGGATCTCAATGAGGCAGGCCGCGGGTTGCAGACCTGCCAGACGGGCCAGATCTACGGCAGCTTCCGTGTGTCCGGCACGGGCCAGAACGCCTCGGTCCTGTGCGTAAAGCGGATTGATGTGGCCGGGACGGCCGAATGTCTCCGGAGAACTCTGAGGATCCGCCAGTGCACGTATTGTTGCTGCACGGTCATGACAGCTGACACCGGTGGTACATCCATCCAGTTTGTCAACGGTTACGGTAAAGGGAGTACCCAACATGCTGGTATTGGTCTGTACCTGATGATCCAGTTCAAGTTGTCGGCATCGTTCGTTGGTAATGGGGGCGCACAACACACCGCGTCCATGTTTCAGCATGAAGTTTATATGTTCTTCCGTAACAAGTTCGGCCGCCATGATAAGGTCTCCCTCATTTTCGCGGTCTTCGTCATCAACTACAATAATGAACTTTCCTGCTTTGACATCTTGTATGGCTTCTTTTATGCTTGCCAGTTTATATTGTTCCATTTATTATGTGAATATAAGGGTGTTTTATTGATTCAATTTTCTGCTGCGCCGACGGACAAAGCCGCGATTCTGTTTGTCAGTGTGTCGCAACTGTGTGTGATTTGTTTCAGGTCGCGCAGTAACCGTAATCTGAAGCACCATATCCTGATCCATAAGATGAATCCTATGGGGAAAAGAATGCCTGCCGCTTTGTTTAGTCTTGGAGATGTGAAGGGAGAGGTATGGGCGTGTTCGTAAATGACAGGCATATTATTGAGTTCTTGCAAGATCTTGGGGTCACGGCTGTTGGATAGTTCTTCAACTATTGTCTCTAATCTTTCTCCCAGTTTCTCCATTCTGTGATCGGGGCTGTTCTTGAAAAATATGTTTACGTAGTTCGGGACAGCCATTAATTTATGCTCCGTGCTATAGTCGGTACATTCATTGCGAAGAGTGTTCAGCTCATCCTGTATTTTTTTATAGTCCGGATCCGAGATAATCACTTCTTTCCGGAATATGTGCCTTTGCGAGCGCAATCCTAATATGTTACGGAAGAAGATGGTGTAGGCTTCCATATTGAAAACAATAGAATCCCGGTTGGATTTATAGGTGAGGAATACACCAAAAGGAATTAATACCCAAGAGCTTATCCACATCCCATACACCATGCTCCAGGACCCGTCTCTGGCCATCTTCATACCTGAAGTGTTGATTATATAGTAGAAGATGAAAATCAGGACGGAGATGACGGTGGGCATGCCCAATCCGCCTTTACGGATTATGGCTCCCAGCGGAGCCCCGACAAAGAAGAAGAAAAGGCAGGAAAGTGAAAGTGTTATTTTTTTGTGCCATTCCACCCAATGCCGCCTTATATTGGAGTCACCATCGTTTGTAACGACACTTTTCCATTCAAGTTCACTATAATAGGCTGCCACGTTCTGGCGGGCTGTCTGCATTACGGAAGAACGTTGCTCAAGTGGCAAGCCGTTGATGATTGAGTCGAATGTGGAAGACTTTGTCCGCTCATTGGCTAATAGTTTCAATGAGTCTTTTCGGGCCAAGGCCGGTTGTTTGTAATAACTTGCCCGTGCGGCTGCAAAATAATTTTTTCCGACGCTGTCCAGACGAAGATTCATAGAATCAACGCTGTGCCTTATCTGCTCCATGTTTTTCGTGGAAGCCATACCGCTCACCATGTTGGCATCCATCAAGTTGAAGTTGCTGTCGAAATCAATAAGCAACTCCTTATAATTGAATGTTTCGCGGTCGTATGGTGTCGTTGCGCTTCTTAATGCAGACAGATTTTGGGATTGCAGATTCTCGAACTGCTCGCCTTTCCACAAAGAGAGACGCAGATGCATCCTGTCGGCTGTCATTTCCAGTCGTCCCGAGTCTGCCAGCAGTATCTGGGCCCTGTCAAATCCTTGATCAGTCTTATATATGATGACTTGATAGAGCATTCCTGTCTCCGTATTCTTGCGTTGTACGTAAAGGTTTACGTTGGGGACACCGCTATAGAATATTCCTTCCGGAATTTCCACCGCCGGTGAAGACTGCTTCATGCTGAACAGCAACGTGCTCAGACTGATTTGTGCGCGTGGTGCCATGTTGTTCTGGAATGAGAACGACATTCCTGTCAGTCCCAAAACCATAATGAAGATGGGAAGCATGATACGGATCAATGAAATACCAGAGGCTTTCATGGCCAACAGTTCCAGTCTTTCGCCCATGTTTCCGAACGCAATGAGTGATGCCAGCAGTATGGCAAGCGGTAAAGAGGTGGGAACAAGTGTGATGCCCATGTACCAGAAAAACTTGCCCAATATCTCTATTGACAAACCTTTTCCTATCAACTCATCTATATAGCGCCAGGTAAATTGCATCATGAAGATAAATTGACAAATAAAGAAAGCTCCGACAAAAGTCAGAGTAAAGTTCTTTAATATGAAAAGGTCTAATTTCTTGATTCCAAACATATTCAGATCGAGGGCCTGTTCTAATTTGCAAATTTACAATCAGAAATGCCGACAGCCAAATTTTCCATCTTCTTTTTTCCGGCTCTGAAATAATATTAGGATTCTTTTCACGCGGAGAGACGGTGTGCAGCTTTACTTTGCTTTCCTTCTGTTCATTCAGGGTAGGGGAGTTGTCATGCTAAGATAATAGTCTTTTATAAAATTCCGCTTTCCATTCGATGGAACGCGGGTATGCGCGTGATGAAGAAGGCATTCTACACAGCTTCAGTTCTCTTCCGGCTATGGTGACCGGGCAACTGCCGCCCACAGGTAACGGGCCGGTTCCGGTCATGGTTTGCAATGTCTCCGCAGCTTTTTGTCCCGTCGCTACCAGCGAACGGCATCCGGGAATCTGCTCCAGCAGGGCTGCCACATCGGTTGGGCGGACCACTTGCAGGAAATTATCGGAGGCATTGTTCTTAAGGCGTATCACTTCCTCTGCCGTATCATATAGCGCAATGCCTTCTTTGCGGCAGAACTCCTCTATTCTTTCTTTGTCAAAACGTTTCTCGCCCGGACAGACGAAATGATTCTTGTCGCCCGAAAGGATGTATCCCCAAATCCTCCACATGTCATTCTGAAAATTGGGGTAAAACCAATCCATAGACCATCGGATTCTTTGGGGAGGAAAACTTCCCAACATCAAAATGCGCGCTCCTTTGGGCAAAAAAGGTTTCAGCGGATGAATTTCTTTCTTATTGCAGTTTTCGGTCATGGCAAAAATATGTTTGTAGCATGTTGTTTTTTAGTAGGTGACGATGCGTTTGTCAACGGTTGCGGTATTGACGTTTTCTGTTAAAGTTCAGCCCCACATAAATATTCAGATAACTTGCGGAGTTCAGCAGGGTGAAGCGGTCTCTTTTGTAATCATACATATGGCTGACCAATGAGGCTCCGGTAAACCAATGGGTGTTGTTCCATACCAGTCCCAGACGCGTGATGCAGTCAAAACTCAGGTTCTTCATGCTCATCCAGAATTCATCTCCCCGCACTCTTTCTCCTTCTGCATGTTTGAACCCCAAGGCGGGCGTGATGGATGCGGCGAGCAGGCAATTACGGGCAAACACCCAATTATAGGCATATCCTCCACTAATGCTGTAATTGTGATAATCTATTTTTCTTACTTTCAACTCTTCAATAATTCCCGCACTGTTGTCTTTCCGGTCTTTCAGAATATCAGGTAAGCGGTTATAGTCGAAATGAATCTTTTGTTTGTCAAAGCGTACTCCCAGAATCCATGATCCACAACTCTTTCGTTGTACTGTGCTCTGGGCAAAGGCCGCAGGATAGGAAAAATGTTTGTGATTGAGTACGTAGTATAAATTGATGCTCGAGGTGTAGGTGTCCATTCCGGAAAAACGGAGTCCCTTGACCGCCGTAGGTTCAAGTCCCTCGAAGCCGGTGGCCTTCCGGAGTGTAAAGTCGCCCTTATTCCGGATGTAGACAAGGTCGATGCCAAGCATGGAACTGTAAAGGCTCAGATTGAATTCTGTTGTCTTGGTTGCCCGTTGCGGGTGTCCGATGTCGAACGTATAGCCCAGAAAAATCCAGCGCCAGCCTAAGTATGGGCCTAATTTGAGTGTAGGGCCGGGAGCCATGTGTATGGCCTGTTCGTTTCCCTTTTTGTCTTTTGCTGCCATGCGGTAGGTCTGATAGAAATTGGTATTCTGGAGCATGGCCGTATAGTTGTAATAATTGGGGGAAATATAATCCGTGTCATAATCGTCAAAGCTTTTGACAATCTTGTAAAGCAGGCTGCCTGTACGCTTGATCTTTTCTTTAACTGGCACTTTGCGTTCCGTAGTCCGGTCGGACGGGATGCTGTCTTGTTCCGGCATGGAGTGGGCCTGAACAAGAAACGCATGGAGAACAAGGAACGCAAGATGCCGCATAGGAGATTGAGAATTTCAAAGTTTTCCCAAAATACGGTCTACCACCCAGTTTACGGAAGTGGCGCTTACGCAGTCGCATGTACAGACTGCTTGGTTTTGCAGATGTTTCACCACGAGTTCTATAAGGGGAAACTGCACGAAAGGAGGGTTGTCCACTTTTATTTCTTCACATCCTTTTTCCGTATGGAGGGTGATCGGATCGTAGGTGAAAACCGAGAAGTTCAACTGTCCGCGGTCGCCCGTAATCTCAATACGGTCTTTCTTGGCAGATTCGTGGGCCACGAAGCACCACGATCCGGATCCGGGCAAGCCGTTGCCGAAACGAAAACAGGCACAGACGCTGTCTTCCGTCTCATAAAGCCCTCCGCGATTGGCCGTATAGCCTTCTGCCTCGATTATGGGACCGAACATTTGCTGCAATAAATCTATCTGATGGGGAGCCAGATCATAAAAGTAACCGCCGCCTGCAATATCTGCTTGAACGCGCCATGGGAGATTAGTTCTGTTATAATCCAGATCTCGCGGAGGAACGGAGAAATGAATCTGAACGTTGATGATATTGCCTATGGCTCCTTCTTTTACCAAACTGAAAACTTTCTGGAAATAGGGTAGGTACCGGCGGTAGTACGCAACGAAGCAAGGTATTCCCGTTTTCTCGGCGATGCGGTTGATGCGCTGGCAATCCTCATAATTCGAAGCCATTGGTTTTTCCACGTAAACGGCTTTTCCCGATTTCATGGCCATAATGGCATACGTAGCATGTGTTGAAGGAGGAGTCGCTATATACACGGCATTTACTTCCGGATCGTCAATGAGAGCCTGCGCATCCGTATACCAGCGCTTCACACTATGTCGTCTGGCGTATGAGGCTGCTTTCTCTTTACTCCGGCTCATCACCGCCACAACTCGCGAGCCGGGAATCAGGGCAAATGCCGGACCGCTTTTTTTCTCGGTCACTTCACCGCATCCGATGAATCCCCATCCGATAATTATATTATTTTGCATACGGCAAAGTTAACAATAATCCCCCGGACAACCAAATATGATTTGTAGAACCCGATGAAAAGGTACGGACAGCGTTTCATCTTCAGCGTCGATAAGCAAAATGGAGGAGTGAGTAACTATTCAGCGAAAACAAAGGATGCGAAGATATAGCCCGTCAGTTTAGACGAGCGCCAATATAGCATCGAGAGGAGATTGTCCGTTTTTCCAGGCCGTGTCAGCAATGGAATGTAGTGCGTGGA
>Ga0209694_1002988_pt1 | contig 12175 bp, 11 predicted proteins | sample GluameincwithD2O_FD_187499 | JGI IMG/M metagenome (GOLD analysis project Ga0209694, IMG submission 187499) | Mouse cecum microbial communities from Vienna, Austria - Glucosamine amended microcosms incubated with D2O (SPAdes) (version 2) | ecosystem: Host-associated > Mammals > Digestive system >...
CATCTTCTGATTACTTTTATCGCTTCAATGATTGTCAAAAGAATCCAGTTGGAACTATTGAATCATGAGAATAAAAGAACCAAGAAATTGAATCCAATCAGTCTGTTTCAAAACCTGGGATATCAACGTTGTTCAGTATTCGAAGACAAAATCATTATTCATGAGGCTGATTCGAAAGCAAATCAGGGATATAAGTTATTCAAGATTAAAGTCCCTGAAGAACTCAATTTAGGGTCTAGGTAGAAAATTTTTGGGAACTACAGATAAATTAACAGGTTAGGATCTTCAATCATCCCAGATTCATTGGCCAGATCTCTGGCCTGATTTAAAATGAGATTCGAATTTTTTGAAAGATAAGGATAATGGTCTATTTCTGCAAGAATCTGGTGAATCATCCAGGTCACCTGCTGATCAATCAAGCCACCTTTTCCATACCATACAATGATTTCTTCAGATTGGTCTGGAACAACGTTTAATGTTCTTCTGTCTTCATTTACCTTATCAACAATCCAGCTTTTTCCTGCCAGAATCAAACTCATTCCAACCGTTGGGTAGATGGTAATCTATCCTACAGATGAGCACCGATGATAAACTTTCCATTCAGAATCTGACTGAAATACAGCATAAAAGCGCCATTGATTCACTTCTCTTTCAGAATTCAGGCCAATGAATAAATTCCCCTGATCATCCTGTTCAAGAAATCTGTTTTCAAGCATACTTTTTAGAAGAACTCGATATTCATCCGCAGAAAATCGGTTAACAAAAGCAGGAAGAGTTAGCACGAAGGCAGCCAGTGAATTAGGCTGAAGCTGATGATAGGTTTTTAAAACAGACAACGTCTGATGAGCTAACAGTGAGTATGGTTTCTTTAAAAATTTTTCATCTTCAAGAAACCGTCTGCGGTGATATAGTTCGATCATTGAAATGGTTTGAAGAAGATCCCATGGCATTAAGAACTGTGGCAGATTTGAAAGACTCTCTTTTTCAAGAATGATCATTAACATTTTTGAAACTTTGCTTACACGCCCAGAGCGGCCAAGCCTTTGCAGCAATGACGAGACTTTCCATGGAGCCCCAAGTTCGACCACAAGATCGAGATCTCCTACATCAATTCCTAATTCGAGAGTTACCGTAGCACAGATAACGATCTTTTCATCGCTTTTCATTTTTGTTTCTGCTTTTTCCCGAATTTGGGCTGAGACTGAACCATGATGAACTAAAAAACGATCGGGATCTTTACATTTTCGGGCAAGTTTCTTTAACGCATTGGCAGTTGATTCTGTTTCTTCCCGGCTGTTGCAAAAGATAATCGTTTCTGATCTCTGAGCTGGTCATATAGAAAGGTCTGCCACTCCTGCTCCACTTTCTGCTTAACCTCTTCTTCATGCGGAATGGTATAGTTATGCAGATATATCTCAACATCTTTCTCTTCATCACGCGGTTTGCATAAGATCGCTTTTCGATTGGTCTGTGAGCTTAGATACCATAAGACGGATCGAGCAGAAGCAAGTGTCGCTGACAGGGCAATACGGCGATATTGCCTACCACAAAGTCTTTCCAATCGAACCATCAGATTAAAGAGCTCTCCCCCACGATCGGATCCGAGAAACGAATGGATTTCATCGATAATGATAAATTGAGTATCTGAAAATAACCGAACGGCGTTCTGAGGATTCACCATCAACATGGCTTCTAAGGATTCAGGCGTCATCTGCAAAATTCCCTGATTAATTTCGAGGACTTTTTGCTTTTGAGAACCAGAGACATCACCATTCCAGGAGAAAACCGGAATATTTCCATACTTCAGTAATGAGGACAGACGTTTGTTCTGGTCATTGATTAGATCTTTAAGCGGAGAAATATACAGGATCCCGATCGATTTAGACGGCTTTTTTGAAAGCAGGCTGAGCGCAGGAAGAAAAGCAGCTTCCGTTTTACCGGAAGCTGTCTGGGAAGTAATCAGGACGTGAGCATCAGTATTCATTATCGCATCAGCCGCAATTTCCTGTGTAACCTTGAGTTTCACTGCCAAAAAATATAGTGACGAAAATAATCCATTGGATAATCATCTTCACCATCTATCCACAGGTCTTCAGGAAGGTAATCAGGTCCATGCTCATCGGCAAGAAGAACCATAGTCTTATAAAAACGGACATATTTATAATCCTGTATCTAAAATGGATAATGATAAATGTGGTTTTCTGATTTGATCTCTGACAGTATTTTTCTATACTTTTTTTCATTCAATCCATTGGCTATGCTTCTTATTTCCCCTTCTGATCCGAATTGACTGGATATAACCTGAATGACTCACAAACTATCTCAAGGAAAATCAAAGAATCTTCGGAACCATTCTGTTGAACATATAGCAACTTAAAGAATAACATGATTTTGTTCTTTACTGAACGGCGCATTTCTTTATTAAGGGATCTATACATGATCCATTTTATTGTGAATTCCTTCATCATTTTCGTCTGTACCGGCAAATCAAAGAAATTGAAATCGCAATAAACAACAAATATAAAAGGAAGACAGTCTTAGTTCTGTCTTCCTGCTTAATTGCCTATGTCAGTTTTCTCTGCAGACAAATGCCTGTTCTTCTCTTTAACTCTTATTACCTAAAATAATCGATTCAATGATTCCTAGTCGGAAAGATCAGCACCGTTGGATGCGATCACTTTCTTGTACCAGTAACCGGAATCTTTCAGATAGCGTTTCAGAGTTCCAAGGTCGAATTCATCACGATCCACATAAATGAATCCATAACGTTTTTTCATACCTTCATGAGTAGAAATCAGATCAATTGCAGACCATGGATTGTATCCGAGCATTTCAGCGCCATCATTAATGGCTTCCTGAATCTGGTGAATATGATCCTGGAGGTATTTAATTCGATACTGATCATGGATCTTTCCATCTTCAGTCAGCGTATCATAAGCTCCAAGTCCATTTTCAGTAACGAGCATTGGCAGATGATATCTGGAATACATTTCACGAATTGTAGCTCTGAATCCAACCGGGTCAATTTCCCAACCAAATTCTGTCTTTCCTAAATATTCGTTGCGAACAGATTTATACATGCCCGCAATTCCATTTGAATTCTGCTGGTCTCCACCGATTGGATCAAATGGAATAGAACCATCATCTGCTGCTACAGTGGCCGTATTGTAGTAGTTAAATCCGATAAAGTCAGGATGAGCGTTCTTCATTGCATCTTCATCGCCAGGAGCAAATGTTGGAGTTGCATCATATTTTTTCAGCCAGTTCCAGACGATTGCATTGTAGATTCCATAAACAGCCATATCAAGATAGAGCCAGTTGCGGATTGCGTTAAAATTCTGAGCTGCAATTACATCTTCTGGTTTACAGGTTGCTGGATAAACCAGAGAAATGTTTGGGGCAGGTCCAATTTTAGCTTCTGGAAGCATTTCATGGCAGAGAACCATTGCTTTCGCCTGGGCTACAAGCATGTGGTGGTTTTGCTGGTAGATTTCTTTAAGTACATTGGTTGTTCCTTCTGGAATTGTCAAAGTACCAATCACTGGTCCAACAAGAGTCAGCATATTCTGTTCATTGATGGTCAGCCAGTATTTAACACGATCGCCAAAGTTCTGGAACAGGATGCTGGCGAAGTTTACAAACCATTCAACAGAATCCGGATTTGACCAGCTTCCACGCTTATCCAGCGCAGCTGGCATATCAAAATGGAACATGGTAACGATTGGTTCAATTCCGTACTTCAGACATTCATTGATCAGATCATTGTAGAAGTCGATTCCCTTCTGGTTAATTTCACCAGTTCCTTCTGGAAGAATGCGAGTCCAGGCAATAGAGAAACGATAGGATTTAAATCCCATTTCTGCCATTAAGGCAATATCTTCTTTATAGTGATGATAGTGATCAGCACAAACGGTCAGATCAGAAGTTCCTTCTGGAACTTCCTTAACGTCCTGGCAGGATGGACCTTTTCCATCTTCGAGGTTTGCACCTTCTACCTGATAAGCAGAAGTTGAAGCACCCCAGAAAAAATTCTCAGGAAATGAAGCTAATTTTTCGTTTTTCATAAATATGAATTCTCCTCTATTTATATTTTAATGTTAATCAAGTTCTAAAAAGAGGATACGGCTGCCGCCGTATCCTCTTTCGAAGTGACAGTGTGATCTACTATGCAGCAGTAGCTTCAGCTTCTTCTTTAACAAGCTGACTGTCATATTTTGTAAGGAATGGGAAGTAAATCAGGAATGCGACTGTGATACAGATCAATGCCAGTACAGCACCCATGAAGTTTCCACCGGTTCCAATAAAGGCTCCGAGCAGACCTGGAGTTGGCCATGGCACGTTAGCGATTACTGGTGGGAAAATTCCACTGGCAATTCCGAAGTAAGCAATTTCAGCTGCTACGGTTGGAGCCAGAATATAAGGAATAATCAGGTTCGGGTTATAGATAATTGGTACACCGAAAATCAGTGGTTCGTTGATGTTGAAGATTCCAGATGGTAAGGAAGCAACACCAAGAGCTTTTAACTGTTCGGATTTAGCACAGAATGCCATCCAGATACACATACCTAATGTAGCACCGGAACCACCGCAGACAACATACATGTTCTGGAATTCACCAGCAAATACTGCATAATCGCCAGTAGCTTTTCCAGTGAAGATTTCTGCATTGGTCTGGAAGTTCTGCAGTGTAAATGGAGAGTAGAATGCAGAGATAATGTTAGCGCCGTGAATACCAACAGACCACAGAGCGTGGATCAGAAGGTTGATAATCAGAACACCATACCATGTATCGGCAATTGATCCTACGAATGAGAATGGGATAGCAATGATGTTGAACAGGTCATAGCCAGTCAGCATGATTAAACCATTCAGTACTAAAACAACAAATACGATAGCTGCGCAAGGAATTAATGCTGTAAAGGAGCGAGATACACCTAATGGTACAGCATCTGGCAGTTTGATGGTCCAGTTTCTCTGAACACAAGTTTTGTAAATCCATACAGCAAGAGTAGCCATCAGGATACCAGTAAAGATACCGGAAGTTCCTAAACGATTAGCAAAGCTTCCATAAGCGATACCGCTAATGTAGCCTTCGCCTTCAACGAAAACATAAGTTCCGTCAACGATAACCATTTCAGCAATAGTCATCAGGAATGCCATCATGGAAAGCATGGCTCCAGTAATTGGAGACAGATTTAAATCATATTCATTCGCTTTGATACTTGTTAATTCAAAGCCCATGATGATGTTGAAGTACAGAGCCAGAACACCCATTGTGAATGTGTTGGCAGTCATGTACAGATTAGTAATTTTGTCAAATGAGGCAGCCCATATTCCTTCAAGAGCTGGGAAAACCTGTGGTAATACGTTGAGGATCAGGAATGCAGAACCGATGATGGTAAATGGGATCGTACCCATACCAGCAGCCATGATCGCGCGGACAAACTGTTTCTGTGACAGTTTACCCATCGGTCCCATCATGTATTTTTCAAGAAAATCAAATAGTTTTTGCATAATTCATCTTCCTTTAAAATGATGGTTTTAAAGATCAGATGTGAAGACCAAACTTCTGTTCATAAAACTGGATCTGCTGATAAACCCGATCGGTTTTTGTATCGATTTTCTTAAATCGAACGTTCGATACGGACAGCAGGATCAGTCCAATTCCAACAAGAGCAGTAGCTACAGTTCGTGCCAGCGGGGTATCTGACAGAAACGGCATGACCTGCGCCATTGGCAGGGTCCAGATCATGATCAGAAGTCCGAAGTTGAACACCCATTGCAGCTGGCAGTACAGCTTCGACATCTGATACTTTACTTTCGATTTTCCAAATATGGAGCCAAGCTCCCAGGCTGGATAAATCGAAGCCAGAAGTAGAGCTAACGAAATATAAGAAATCCAGCTTCCCCATCCCAGATAAGTCAGAAAAGCATTTCCAAAAAAGCAGGAGGCAATCGCATATCGGACTACAAGAAATCTGTTGAAGTAGAGTGTTTTTAGAGACTGCAATCGTCTGCGAGTGATTTGGTCTTCACTCTGCTTAATCCCTTTTCTTCTTTTTCGGCTCATATTCCATTTTCTCCTTCCATTTCAATTCTTAATTCTTAGAGTGCTAAGTTTTGCAGCTTCTTAGCAGCCATGAAGTTTCTGATAGATTGGTTTGAGTTCTTCAGCAACTTCTTTGAGTGTCATGGTGGTCATCAGGTGATCCTGAGCGTGAACCATGATAATCTGGATTTCGATTTCAACACCATTGGCAAACTGGTGAAGAAGATCGGTCTGAGATTTGTGAGCTTCAACGAGCTGGTCTTCAGCTTCCTGCATCTTTGTAGCAGCCAGTTCGAAATCGCCTTCACGCATAGCGTCCATAGCTTCATGAACAAACGCTCTGGCCATTCCACTGAATGAAATGATGTTAAAAGCAACCAGTTGAGAAGTTTCGTTATCCATCTTGGTCATAAATGCAGCAATTTCCCTTCAGATATTTTTTCTACTGGATCAGTGGTCGGAACATTGCTTCAAACTGTTCAAACGTCGGATTGTTGAGCATGTTTTCCTGCCGCTTATCCTCTTCGAGCAGGCGAACAATCGCCTGGGTTACTTCCTTGAGTCCTTCATTTTCTCTGTATGAAGGAGACATCAGAATAATAAATCGAATGCTTGGGTGCTCTTTGTCCCAGTAAACTCCATCGGGTGCAATTCCTACCGCAAATCCTGCCGTTTCAGCAAGCGGCATGGCTGGGTGTGGAACAGCTACCGTATCCGAAAATGCGACATTGCCCATCTTGTTTCTTAATCGGATCTGATCCTTCATATGGGCGGTGAAGTTTTCCGCTTCGTCGTGAGCCATAAGAGAAACGAGTGTATCGACAATATCTTCAGCCGTATAGGAGTGATCGAAGATCAGAAATCTCTTTCGAGAGAAATACTGATGAAAGATCTGACTTTGTTTTTCACGACTGAGTCCAGAACAGGTTCCGATGGACTTAGGTCCCTTAAATCTCTTGTCAATGAACTTCTGAATTCTTGAGACATCGTCCTCAGTCAGGAATACAGAAACATGCAGAAAAGGAACTCCAAAAATCACAGATCCCATATTGACGCTGGAGATGATCAGATCGACCCCTTTGAGAATGTCATCATTGAGTGAAAAATAACCGGTTTCCGAAACAATATGAATACTGTTAGAGAAGTATTTCATAAGTCTCGAATGTAGCAGCTGACTGGACCCATATCCAGTGGCACAGATAACAAGGACCTGTAATTTACTGCTTTCGGCAATTCGTTCTGCCGCAGCCATGATGTGCAGGGCAAGATAAGCCCATTCATCATCTGAGATCGACAGTCCTTTTAAAGAAGGCATTTTTGAAAAATAAGTCTTCACAAGGTTGAATAATGCCGGTTCATCGTTCGTGATTGATTCTGTCAGCGGGTTGCTCTGCTTGATCCCCTGATGAAGTCTAGCGATCATTGGAGGTAGATGGTCTAAAAGAGACTGCTTGAGCAGTTCGTCCCTTTCGAAATCCCAATGTCCATCGTCATGAAACGACTGCAGGACATCCACCACTTCCCTTTCCAGATTTTCAGGCTTTTCTCTATTTCCCTTATCAGTAGTTTTCACTGCCATATGCAGTGTCAGATAAGCAATTTCTTCTTCGGGAAAAGCCATCCCGATTTCATCAGACAGTCTTTCGATCATCTTTGCAGCTGCCCGCCGTTCACTTGCCTGGTTAAATCCGGGTTTAAAAGAAAACTTTTCAAGTCTGAGTCCGCTTTTAATCCTTTTAATACTCAGTGCTAAATGAACCATGACATTCTGCATCATAATGTCAGAAAGAATGAGATTTTCCTTACGGGTTTCGTCCAGAATGATCATCAAAAGAGTTTCGGATGGAACATCATCAAAGTATCCAGAATGGTCAATGTACTCTCTGATCGAAGTAAACTTCGCATTGCGGAAGAAGTAATCCATAATCAGAGCACGTTTGTTTTCTTCATTGCCGGAAATTCTTAGTTTTCCATCACTGTCATTGATCAGGCTCAATGAGTAGGAATCCAGCAGGGGCCGCAAGATGCTGAAATCTTTTTTCAGAGTACTTTCAGAAATACAAAGCTGATCGGCAAGCGAATACTGGTCGATTGCTCTGTTTTCCAAAAGAAGCTTCTGTAAGATAAAATCCTTGCGCTCCTGCGCACTGTCCACACTATTTTTCTGATAAAGGTTCTCAAGCTTACTTGAATGAACCAGGTTTTCAAAGGCAGAAGCATTGTTGAGAATGAGTTGATACCCATTTCCCTGTTTTGCAATAATTTTTCCGCCATTGGCTTCGATTTCACCTGAAAGTCTTTTGATGTAAGTTCGGACCGTCCGTTCGGAAAGATCCAGATGCCACGCCATCTTCTGCGATGTCAGAAACTGATCTCGATTCTGATAAAGAAGTGTCAGAAGCTCTTTTTCCTTTGACTTCACTGACGTTTAATGGTTTAGATCTCTTTATCTACGAGATCAGCCATTTTTTTGATTCCCATTGGAACAGGAATGTAAGCCTGTGGAGGAATAGCAACTACAGGTACATCAACTTCCTTACCAATGCTCTGGAACTGATTCAGGTACATTTTTGTCTGTGGGCTGACTAAGAATAAATCATAGTCTTTATTGCGGATGTGTTTTTCTCCTTCAATAACTCCAACAGCTTCTACAAGTACGTCTACACCCTTGTTTTTCAATTCTTCAGTTGTTTTTTTGGCGATAAGTGAACTGGACATACCACCAACACAGATAATCAGTGCTTTTTTCATAATTTCTTTTATTTATCCTTCCCATCCTGTACAACAGGAATCCATAAACTTACTGGCTTTGACCAGTTTACCGGTCGGCCATTGTGAAAGTGCGCCGGGGATTTGGCTGCGCCGCTTTCGTTATCTGCAATCTACACCTGATAATTTCACTTGTAAAATACAGATTTACCGGATCATTCCGGCATTTGTTTCCGATTTCATTTTATTTGATTTCTGATCAGTTTTAAAGCCCCCCTTTTGGACTTTTATTCTTTTTTTCCGTCATAAAATAATTGCATTTGACAAAAAATACAAATTTTTGGCTTGAAATCATAAAATAATTCCAAATTCTATATTTATTTTGAATTTTCTTCACGAATTTTTCCACTTTTGCCGTATTTAATCCGGAAAAAATGATCATTTGACTTTCTGGCAATTTACCGTTTCTTTTACAATTCAGGAAAGAGGATAGGTCAGGTTCCGGAATTTAAAATGAATACTTTCCGTTTCTATCCAGAAGCTTTAAGTGGTTAATAAATAAAGATATGCTGCCTTCATTGAACTGATAATAAATCGCTGAAAACTTCTCCAACCTGTGGATAATGAATCGTTTCATTGCAAATTTTATTTGTGATATCGAAGATTTTTCTTTTGATTCCTTTCGACAATCGAAACTTTACGAAAGCACTTTAAAAATGCAAAAATATTCGAAACCTGCGCACACGTCTTTTTTATTGGTGTAACCCTTTATAATTCAGGAAATAAAAAAAGACGAGGCTTCGCGTTGGAAACTTCGTCTAGCAATCATCCTTTTCAGGACGAAAATTCATAGATTTTGCAGATCTTACCTGGTAAGTTTGGAAGCAGCTGCTTCGTCCAAAACAACTACTACATCTTTGTGATTCTGCAGGGCACTTGCCGGACATTCAATCGTCGGCTCGCCCTCGATCATTGCCTTGACAGCATCTGCTTTATCAGCACCAGAAGCAATTAACAGAATCTTATCTGCATCCATAATGGTCGCAATCCCCTGAGAGATAGCCTGTTTCGGAACCTTGTTTACATCGTTATCGAAGAAACGTTTGTTGGCTTCGATTGTAGAATCAGTTAAGTCAACAATATGAGTTCTCTCATCAAATGGAGTTCCCGGTTCGGAGAATCCGATATGACCATTACGGCCGATACCAAGCAGCTGAATACTTACGTTTTTGATCTGATCGTCATATTCTTTGGCTGCTTCATCAGTCGATCCGTATGGTACATGAGTATTCGCAGGATCAATATCAATATGTTTGAACAGATGGTCATTCATGAAAGTGTAGTATGACTGTGGATCGTTTCTGTCAATTCCTACATATTCATCAAGGTTAAATGTCACTACATCTTTATAGGAGTGATTTCCTTCCTTGTAATCTTCAACCATTCTTGCATAGAGCCCTTCTGGAGAACTTCCGGTAGCCAGTCCAAGAACTGGATGATCATTTTCATCAAGAACTTCCTTCATGACTTCAAATGCCTTATCAGACAATGCGTCATAGTCTTTTTCGATAAATACTTTCATTATTTCTTCTCCTTCGATCTGTGTTCATAGATCAGTGACAGAAACCATTTGGGGATTACCTGTCATAAATGAAGATATCATCTTTCATTCATTCTATAAAGCGCTTCAAACAGAATCATTTTTACTCTTCTACAATAAAGCTGTACATGTCCATTGGACGAATTGATTCTAAAATCATGATTTCATCTGGATCGATGTACCCGACAAGATTTCTCTGTCCATCATTTTTCATATCTTTTAAAACCACCTGAACTTCCCCGGCATAATGTTTGCAGTTGTCATTAACGATCACTACATCTCCGCGTTCAAAATAGTCTTTCGAGCATGGCCTTGGAGTAAAGTCTCTTCCTCTAAACAGAATTCGTCCAAAACGGCAGCGCAGCATGTAATTCATGCAGTCACCCATATCCATATGGATGGGATATCGAAGCAGATCTTCTTTTTCTGTTTCTGTAATTCCATCATCGAGATGAAGCTTAAAAGGAATCGTTCGGATTTTTCCATCCGGAATCCATTCGTGCACCATGTTTTCAAAGAAAGGATCATCCGCATCTAACTCATTAATTTCCTGATACGTCTGCTCCATTGTCTTTTTAATCGCCTTGAATTCTTCTTCAGGAGCAAAGGCATTTCCAAAGATCGCTTCAGTGACATTATTCATGGCAATCATATGTTTTAGCTGACTTTCTACAGGAATATCCCGATGCTCCTCCACAGTTGGAAGACCATCAGAAACCGGCCATGGTCCATGTAAGCCTTCTTTTTGAGAACTTAAAAACATAGCTGTTGAAATCCCCTGTTTTGTCAGCATTTCATTGGCAGTTTTCACCGCTTCCATGGATGGGCACGTATATCTTTGCGGATAGAAATTATGACAGGTCAGAATATTATCTGGATTTCCGCCGTTGGCGATAATGTTTGCTGTCAGATCACTCATCGAAGCATTAAACTCAATTTTTAAGCCATCATTATTGTTTACAAGAATCACGTCACGCTCATCATTAAACGGACCATCCATCCGCAGAATATCCAACCCCATTTCTTTAAAAACAGAAAGATCATCCGCTTTTGCTCCTAATCTTTCAAACAGAACTCCGTTGCAGTCACCTGATACGACCATTCCATACTTGTGAGCCAGATCAGTCAGTTCCTTAAAGTAGGCAACAAGTTCTTCTCTGCTTCCTTCTACAGAAAATAAAGAAGTAAACACTTTTTCGAAACCATATTCTGAAGCCATCTTCAGATAATCTTCAATCTCCTGCCGGCTTTCCTGCTCAGGATAAAGTGAAATTCCAAGTCTAATTTTTTCCATTTTTTCTCCTCTTTAATGAATCCCGCTGCCAGTCATTCTCAGTATGATTTTTTGATGACTTACAGGTTAATGAATTCATTACTCGACAACCAGTTTTATCGACTCTTTCAATGTCCATGATATCAATCCGATTCTGGTTATTCCACGAAGAACCGGCTTTAAGGAGAATTGTTATGGTTTTTAAGGCATGCTTCTTTCTTTGTCACGTCTATGAAACCTGTTGTAATTTGCTGAAATATTGAAATTGCCTGAACAACAATTAAGAACATAAAAAGGGGCTGTTAAATTTCTGACAGTCCAAAAATAAAAAGAGGCACCTGATCCGTAATGGATGAGGTGCCTTTTTTGGTAAAATATGTTCATGCTCAATAAACAAAATTACCAAACACACTATAACTCGATTCAGGGCCGTTTGCCACTGCTCCATTCTCTCTTCCCTCATATTGAGATGGATTCTGTCTTCACTACTGTCAGTTCCTTTGTCGATGATTATCTCGACCTTGCCCTTTATCCTTCTTTTGCC
>Ga0209694_1002990_pt1 | contig 12157 bp, 7 predicted proteins | sample GluameincwithD2O_FD_187499 | JGI IMG/M metagenome (GOLD analysis project Ga0209694, IMG submission 187499) | Mouse cecum microbial communities from Vienna, Austria - Glucosamine amended microcosms incubated with D2O (SPAdes) (version 2) | ecosystem: Host-associated > Mammals > Digestive system >...
CCTCAAATGCTGTCCTATGCGCAAAGGTTCGCTGACGGCGTTGGCTTGGCGCAAAACGTGCACGGGCACACCTGTTTTTTTGCTGATACCGGAAAGGGTGTCCCCTTTTTTAATGGTGTATGTGGACCAGCCGGCGAGCATTTCCATGCGGCTTACTTCCAAACCTCTCGCCTGCAGGCTTGCCGGCACGTAAAAAACGGTATCGGCGTTGAGAGGGGTTACAGTTTGCAAAAAGGCGGGGTTATAGTCGCGGAAGTGTTGCCATGACATGTCCATTTCACGGGCAATGGCTTTCAAATCGGAACCGCGCTGCGCTTTTATGGCGATAGCCTGTTCTTTGATGACATTGTGCCCTTTGCCGAGTTCATTCTCTTTTGGCTCAAAACCTAAGGAGTCGAAGCTGCGGATAATTTTTGCCATGGCGATAAAGCGGGGCACGTAATCCGCCGTTTCTTTCTTGATTTTAATTTTTGAATTTTTTATGGTTTCGTTGGCATCCATAAGGTCGAAGAAATTATCCGTGCCTGTTTCCGTCAAAGCGCGTCTGATTTTTCCCGGTCCTGCGTTGTAGGCTGCCAAAGCCAAGTGCCAGTCATTAAATTCATTATACATTTCTTGGAGATAATCGGCTGCTGCATAGGTCGCCTTATATGGGTCGAGGCGTTCATCTATCCACCAGTTGATGGTTAGTCCGCAGTGCCGGGCTGTCGGCGCCATGAACTGCCACATGCCGAGGGCGTTGGCGGAAGAACGGGCGAAAGGATGATAGCCGCTTTCCACAAAAGCGAGGTATGCCAATTCTTCAGGCATATTTTTCTCACGGAAGACTTTTTTGGTGAAATCAAGATAGGGCATGGCTCTGTACATGAACCGCTCGATAGTCACGCGTCCGCGGGGATTTTTTATATAATGCTTGTATTCTTTTTCAACGCATTTCAATTGTTCCGCCGTAATATTCCTGTCGATTTCACTCACGGAGAGGAACGCTTTCTTTTCAGCTTCGAGAAGAGGACCGGTTTCTTCGTCAACGCTCAGTATGTAGTTTTCATACAGGGAATCATCGGTGGAAACATAATTGTCCTCTGGCTGATAATTTTTTGTTCCGCAGGCGGTAAGGGACAGGCAGACGGCGGCAGGCAGGATTAAATGCCTCAGTTTGGATATTGAAAAAGAACGCACAACACTCTCCTTAAAATAAGCTGTAAAAATACTTGTATTAATATTTTATTTCAGTATGCTTTGCAAAGCTTTCATTTTTTCAGCAAGGAACACTCAATGCAAGAAAAAAAATATACACCGTATGGCAATCAGAAACAAGAAAATTTAATCAAAAAAAATAAAAAAAATTCTCAACATATTTTATCGGGTTACAAGCCGGTCATGGAAGTGCTTGAAAAAGAACCTAATAAAATAGACCACTTATATTTGCGCAAAGGAAGGAATATTAAAGAAAGCAGCCGCATTCTTTCCCTTTGCAAAGAACACTCCATACGGCATACCGTTGTCGGCGACGATGTTTTGCACCGTCTTTGCGATAACGTGAATCATCAGGGCATTGCCGCGCGTCTTCGCGAGGTGGGCTATGTTCCGTACGAACATCTGCTGGAAACGGCGTTTGAAGCGCCGCTTCCGCTCATTGTCGCTCTTGATCAGGTGCTTGACCCCGGAAACGTGGGAACATTGGTCAGAACCATGTATGCGATGGGAGCGGCAGGGCTTGTTGTTCCAAAACATAACAGCGCGTTTTTAGGCGCCGGAGCTTCGCGTTCGGCAGCGGGAAGTCTGGAGAGACTGCCTATTGCCGAAGTCGTCAATCTTGCAAGATCCGTCGAGCTTGCGGAGAAATCCGGATATACGGCTTATTATGCCGATATGCATGGAAAAAACGCCCTTTTGCAGGAAACGCAGGAGGGGTTGCGGTTTCCGGCTTTACTGGTGCTCGGCAGTGAAGAAAAAGGCGTGCGCCAAGGCGTGCGGAACCATTGCTCCTGTGCTTTGTCCATTCCTTTTTTACGGGAATTCGATTCGTTGAATGTCGCCCAGGCGGGAGCGGTTTTGCTTGCTTCGTTTTTTCAGGCGCACAGTAAACGGTTTGCCTGCGAAATGAATGAAACTCAAGTGCCTGCAAAATAAATCGGTTGATTTTCGTAATTCTTAAAAAGAAAGGCGGGGAAATTTCCCCGCTTTTTTATTCGGCATAAATTTTTTTGTCCTGGACGCGGTAAATTTTTGTTCCCTGCACGATTTCCTGAAGAATTTTTGCCGTCCGTTCATGGCAGGTATAAAAAAGAATTTGCTGGTTATTATACAGATCAAGCGTTTCTTGGACCATTAAATCCAAAACTTTGGCTGTATTTCGTATTCTCCGTTCGTCGAAGTTGACCAGAATGTCGTCCATTAAAATAGGCAGGGGACGTTTGGTGAGCGAACGGTTTTTTATATGGGCGAGGCGCAGGGAAAGATAAAGCTGTTCTTTCGCGCCCTGGCTGAGCATTTCCGCTTGCAGGTATTTGCCGTTTCCGTCAATGACATGGACGCTTCTGTCGTCCAAATTGACTTTTATCCCCTGCCATGCATTGTCGGTGATTTCAGTGAAAAATTCAGAGGCGATCTGCACGATTTGGGGTTGGCTGTTTTCTTCGTATTGCTTTTTGGCGCGTTCCAAAATTTCTTTTGCAAAAGCGTATTCCAGCCATGACTCATAGTTTTCTTTTATTTCCTCTTCGGTTTTTTTCATGCGGTAGCCGGCTTCGTTGGAAAGGCTTTCTTCATACATGAAGGTCCGTTCCGCTTCAACCTTGCCTTGCAGGGATTGGATATGTTTTTCTATACGGTCAAGTCCGGCGTCTTCTTCCTGCAATTCTTCCAATTCCGCTTCAAAGCGGGTTTTCGCGTTTTCATCAAAATAGGCGAAAATTTCCGGCAGCGGTTTTTGGTCGGGCAATTCCCTGTATTCCCGCTTGCTTGGCGTATCGCTTTTTCCGATGAATTGCGGAATTGCTTCTTCCCTCAGGCTTTCTTCAATAATAACAGCCTGCTGGGTATAACGTTCGCTTTCTTTCATTCGGGCGAAAAGGTCGGCGAGGGCTTCTTCGTTTTCCACATGGGCGGAGGCGTAAAGCTCCTGCAGTGTTTTTTCCACTTCCTGGACATCTGTTTTCGCTTGGTTGTAGCGCTCTTTTGCTTGCTCGTATTCTTTCAGCAGGTTTTCCTTTTGCTGGAAAAGGGCGTATTCTTCTTCAAGCTCAAGCATGAGGTCCCGATACGCCTGAATATAGTCGTTTTCCGTGCGGATTGGTTCTTTCGGAGAAAAGTCGGTACGGATTAAAATTGTCCGCAGGGGTTCGATGAAATCTTTGAGCGCCTCATATTGCGCCGACAACTGTTCTTTGCGGTTTTCCTGTTCCGTATGAAGCGTATGCAGGTGGTAAAGCATTTCCACGCATTGTTTGACATTTGAAAATGTGCCTGAAAAAATATCTTGTTCCTGTTCTTCGTTGCAAAGTTTTCGCACGAACTGATTATGCATGTCTTCGGATAATAAGCCGTTTTTGCATAAAAAATCCGCCAATTGCTTATAAATTTTTTCCAAGGCGTTCTTCCGTTCCGCAAGGGATTTTTCCACATTGGCGTAATGTTCCGCGCTTTCTTCCAAGCTTGCCAAACTTTCGGCGAAAATAGCCCCGTGCATTTCTTGGATGTGTTTGAACTGTTCTTCCCGGATAGTGTGGCGGTATTCGATTAAACGAGGCAGATATTCCTCGGAGGGGAGTTTGGCGAACATGTCGGATAATTGGGGGATGGCTGTTTTCAGCCATTGCGTGAACTCATTGTAAACGTCATGGCACTGCCGCACATTGACGCTCATGGTGTTGATGTCCTGTACCAGCAAATCCAGGCGGCGGATTGTTCTCATGAAGTTCGGCACATCCGCCATGGACCGTATGCTGTCTTGCGCTTGGGAAAGGGAATTGCGGATTTGCTTTTCAAGCTGTTCCGCTTGTTCTTTCAGTTCCGCAATTCGGGCATGGTTTTGGAGCGGGTCGGGATTTTCTTGTGTTTCTTCTGCTGCGCCGGCATTGAATTTTTTTGCGTAATGACTGTAAAGGGACGCTCTTTCCTTCGCTTTTTCAATAACTTGAGTAAGCCAGGAAAGTTTCGCTTCGTCAATTTTCTGAAGCAGTTCCTCGTCAAAATGCAGCATTTCGTTTTGTTTTTCCGCCGCTTCGTTTTGAGGAAGTTCTTTTGCCTGTTCCGGATAGAAGTTTTGCAGAAGTTTTTCTTGGATGTCCTGCAATTCCTGTAAATCATGAACAAGAAGGTCAACTTGCTCGTTGGGGGAATAAGAGGGCTGTCCGGCATTTTTTTGTTGGAAATACCATAAAAAAGCCCCTTGTCCGATACCTGCCAAAAGCAAAATGACAGGCAGCAAAAACGGGATGTTCAATGTTCCGAAAAAAATATCCACTTGGGAACTGCTGCTTGTAAAGCGTAAGAGAAGCAGCAAAAAAGCCGTGCCGGCGCATAAAAGCGCGGGAATTTTGGTCCATTTCGGCAATGCCTCTTGTTCATATTCCGGTTCCGTTTTTTGCTCTATTTGCTCCAGCTGCCTGATGATGTTACGGGTGGCTTTGTCAATGGCGTTGATTTTTTCAATACGTTTTTTGTCTTGCTCGCCGTTTTGTTTCGCTCTGTTTGCTTTTTCCTGCAAGTGTTCTTCCTGCAGCTGCAAATCTTGGGTAGTTTGTTCATATTGTTTGAAAGCAGTTAAAATTTCTTCTTCGTTGCTGTGGATGCCGCGTACGATTTGGGCAAGCTGCATGTAATGCTGCAGAAAATCTTTTGCGTTGTCCTTGCTGACGGTATTGTCCTGCAGGGAAGAAAAGCCCAGTTCCTTGCTTTGGTTTAAAAATTCCGTATATTTTTCGGTGGAAATGTCAAGATAGGAGTTTTCTTTTTCCTGGGTTTCCTGCAAGCGGTTTTGCCATTGCTGGAGCAGCTGTTCAAATGCGATTTCTTCTTTGCTCAACAAATTGTTTTTATTTAAATTTTTATTGTTTTCCGCTTTTTCTTTCAATACGGCTTGGTATTTGAGGTTTGCTTTTTCCGTATCGCGTTTCGCATATTCCAAGGCTGTTTTGGCGTTTTGCACCTGGGCTTTGGCTTCTCTGATCCGGCTTGCGGATTTTTCCAGATCGTCAAGAAAAAGGCTGTCTTCCAAAACCGTGCCGAAATGTTCCAATAAACGTTCGGGGCTTTCGTAATGGTGGATAAGAGGGCTGGGATTGAAGAGCTGCCACGCTTCAAGGATTTTTTTGTTTTGTTTGTTAAGGGCGAGAAAAGCCTGCTCGATTTGAACTTTTCGCGCAGGGATTTCAGCAATGATTTTTTGCGCTTCCAAAAATTTTGCATTTAAATTCTTAATCGGCAAATACTGGGCGATAAGGTTTGTTCTGATATTGAATTTTTTCAGTCTGTATTCAAATTCCCGCTGCGTGTGTGAAAGGGAAGCCAAGAATTTTTGTTTCATGCTGCGCTGTTCCAAAATTTTTGTGAATAAAATTTCGGCGTCATCGGCATGTTCGTCAAAAAACTTGCCTGTGAGGGCTTGCATTTTTATAAATTCTTTTTGCAGGTCCGCCCATTTTTTCCATTGTCCCCAAAGTGTTATGCATGTGCGCAATTCTTCCGCATGGGCTTTTATCTTGATTTTTTCCTGTTTTAATTCGTCATAGGAAAGGGTTGCGCTTTGAAGCCTGTTTTGCAGTTCGTCAAATTTTTTTACCCGTTGGTTCGTTTCTTCAAAAAGCGCGTTTTCATCTTTCCATTTTGCGAACAGCGCCTGCAGTACGGATGTTTTGCCTTTCGCCTTATACAGTTTGTCCATTTGTTCTTGGATTTTCTGCAAGGCGACTTCGGGAGTGATAAGTCCGAGCCCATAGCTTGCGCCCAAAACGTTTTCAAGGATATTGGTGTCTTGAAACGCGGAAAAATTTTGCAGTTCCGCCAGATTGAACCCGAAAACAAGGCGGTACACATCTTGTGAGATATTATCTGTTGCATTGAAAAAAATCGTGTTTTCAATTTTTTTTCCGGTTTCGTCGTATACTTTTAAATTGCGGTTGGAGCGGGCGGAAAAATTTCTTTCCACACGCATTCCGCCATATTTTTCATCTTCCAGAAGAAGGGTCCCCCCTCTGAATTTCTTGATGGACTGGGAAAAGAGGTCACGCCTGTTGGGAATACCCGTGAGCATGGTGCGGATAAATTCCATGGAAGAACTTTTGCCTGCTTCGTTGTCGCCAAGAAAAACCGCCATTGTTTGGGGCAGATTTTCAACATCAATATTTTCTAAAGGACCGAATTCTTCAATATGAAAATTTTTAATATACATATTTCCACCGAATTATTTGGGTTCCAATACGTTAACGCAAATATTCTCGCATGCTTTGAGCAGCGTTTTCCGATATTTTTCCAATTGTTTTTTACTGCGTTTATCGCCATGGGCGAAAAATCCGAGTTCGATTTCATTCTTGATTTTGAAATCATTATCCAATTTTCTGAGGATGCTCTCAAAGGTTTCCGGGTCCTGGCGGAGCGTTTCCAGCAGTCTGAACACTTCTCCCAATAAATCATCGCGTTTATGAGCGTTTTCATAGCCGAAACGCGGGCGGATCAGACATTTGATTTTTTTGATAAAAATTTTTGCGTCTGTTTCAATTTCTTCAAGTTTGCTTTTCAGGTTTTGAATAAAACCTTCCTCTTGCAGTTCTTCGTACAAATCGTGCTGTCCTTCGAGATAAAGATTGAAAATTCTTGTGCGGCAAAGAGGATTTTTTTCAAATTTCGCGTATTCTTTTTTGAATGCATAAAGAAAATATTCAAGGCATTGTCCGGTATTTTCAAGCTCTTCATCCATGGCGAGGGTAAGGGAGAGGGAATAGGTTTCAAGCGGGGCGAGCGGAAAAAATTCCGTATGGATTTTCTGCTCCGTTTTGTTTTCAAAATGTTCCGCGGTGACAAGCGTCGCTCCGCGGGCTCCTGTTTCACTCATGCGGGTAGCCTGCATCGCGCCCGCATAGGCGAGAAAGGGGCTTTCCTGAATGACGGCGGGTTCGTGGATATGTCCCAGCGCCCAATAATCAATGGGGAAGCTGTTGAAATCTTTTTCCCTGCAAAGGGCGACGACGTGTTTGTCGGTATTTTTGATTTTATCGGAGCTGCTCACTGTCGCGTGCAGAACGCCGATATTGAACGGGGCTGCGGCATCGCAGGAAAAATCTTTCAAAAAATTTTTTAATTCCTTGCGGGTGCTGTGGCTGACGCCGTATATGCTGCATAGGGGCGCGCATCGGTCCGTTTCGTTCTCCGTATCTTCTTTTTTACTAGGGGGATAAGGAAAATACGACCAGTTTTCGGAAAAGCGGAAAACATTTTCAAAATTTTGGAAAAAGCTGTCGTTTTGCCCTAAGTGGTCGTGATTGCCGCAGGCGTAATAAAAAGGAATATCCAGCGTTTTCAGCTCGTTGAAAAAATCCGTCAGACAAAAACGGGCTTCCAGGCTTAAAAGCCCGTGCTCGTGGATGTCACCCGAATAAACAATGAATTGCGGTGATTTTTGTCTGCAAAGTTCCAGTAAATTTTTCAATGCCCCGTAAGGGGCGTCATGCAGACGGATTGCCATTTCATCATTTTCTTGTTTCACGGGAGGAAAATTGTCCAAATGCAAATCAGAAACATGAATAAACGATAGTTGCTGCATAACCCCCTCTTATTTTTGCTGCATTTTGCTGATTTCAATAAATTTTTTCGCTACGGCTTGGTTGTTCGGTTCCGCTTCTGTGGCGCGTTTATAAAAATGTTTCGCCCGCGTGATATAGTTTTTTTGCAGATAAAGTTCGCCGATATAGGCGAAAATGGCATGTTCGTCCTTATAATTTTCCAGCGCCTTTTCAACGGCTGTGTCGGCTTGTTCAAGAAAATCCCTGCTTAAGAAGTCTTTGGCGGAATTTAAATAGGTGTCAAGCGCTTTTTTGCGCTTGAGGGCGTCTTCGTAACTCTCTTCCTCTTTTTGGTTTTTGGTCAGGTGTTCATAGGCTTTCATGCAGGTCACAAGCAGTTTTTTCTCTTCGCCCGCCGTGTAGCTGAAAGAAATGTTCAATGCGTCCTTTACTTGGGTGAACGCGTTGTATTCCATCGTGGTGTCGCGGATAAGGCTTTTTAGTTCGGTGGAAACGGGCGTGTTGGACTGCACGAGGGCGTGCATTGCGTAAATGAAGCGTTTTAAGGAACCTGCCAAATCGCCTTTTTTGGCGCTCACTTTTGCGGAAGAAAGTTGGGTGCGTATTTGATTTATATCCATAAAAAACCTCTGATTTGTATTTCTTACATTTTGTCACAAATTGGTGCTTTTAGCAAGGTTTTTTATTCTAACAAACTCTATTTATTATAGAATGGATTTTTTATCTTGTTTAGCTTGCAATAAAAAAATACTTATGGCATAAGAAATGCATGCGAAGGAGATCTTGATTTTGGAGAAGGGTTATGGCTTTGGAGCTTAAACAACAGCTGAAGCAGACGCAGCAGCTTCTTATGTCGCCGCAATTGCAGCAAGCCATAAAATTGCTGCAAATGTCCAGGCTGGAGCTTGTGGAGCATATTCAGCAGGAATTGCTTGAAAACCCTTTTTTGGAAGAGGTTCAAGGTTCGCCGGAACTTTCCGATGTTGACGAGAATTTTTCGGAATTGAATGAAAACCGCGCAAGTTCCGAAGCCGATGAGGGATATTCCTTTGAAGAGATAAACAAAAACGGCGATTGGGAAGATTATTTGGGGGAACTTTCCTCCGCTCCCAAGACTTCGTCCGCCCATGAATACGAATCCATAGAAGACAATAATTTTATCGAAACACGCTATGCGGAAAAAAGTTCTTTGGACGATCACCTCATGTGGCAGCTCCGCCTTTCCTCTTTTACCGAAGAAGAGCTGGATATTTGCGAAAATATTATCGGAAATCTGGACAGCTGCGGGTATTTGCGTGCCGAACTTTCCGAAATAGCGGAAGCGACGCGAAGCAGTGCGGAAAAGGTCGAAGAACTGCTTTATAAGGTGCAGCGTCTTGATCCCGTCGGGGTTGCCGCAAGAACGCCCCAGGAATGTCTGCTTGTGCAGGTGGAAGTGCTGAAATACGACCGGGACCCTGTTTTGGTCGAGCTTATCAAATACCACCTTACTGACCTTGAAACGCACAGATACAAGCCCCTTTTGCGCAAATTCCATTTGGATATGGAAACCCTCAAGGAATACCTTGATATTATCCAGTCCCTCGACCCCATGCCCGGAGCGAGTTTCGGCGAAAGCGAACCGTTGTATGTCAGCCCTGACGTGTATGTTTTTCCGAGTGACGGCGATTTTGTCATTTTATTGAACGATGAAGATATTCCCAATTTGCGCCTGAATGATTTTTTGGATAAGGGCAATGTTTCTGCCGAGGTGAAAGATTTCACCAATAAGAAAATAGCGTCCGCTTCATGGCTTATCAAAAGTCTTGAACAAAGAAAGCGCACCCTTTATAAGGTTGTGGAAAGCATAGTCAAATTCCAGCGTTCGTTTTTCGAAGAGGGCGTGGATAAGCTGAAGCCTCTTATTTTAAAAGATATAGCGGAAGATATTGAAATGCATGAATCTTCTGTAAGCCGTATTACGACCAATAAATATGTTTCCACGCCGCATGGGGTGTTTGAGCTGAAATTTTTCTTCAACAGCGCCCTGAGTTCCGACGACGGCGACTCTGTCGGCTCGGAAAGCGTGAAAGCGCTTATTAAGAAGATGATTGGTAAGGAAGACCCCAAAAACCCCCTTGCCGACGAGAAGCTTTGCGAGCTTTTAAAACAGGAAATAGGGGTTGACATCGCCCGCCGAACCGTGGCGAAATACAGGACGGCATTGAATATTCCTTCTTCTTCCAAAAGAAAACAACGGTTTTAATGGTATTAAACAGAATGATGATAGCCCGGATAATTTGTGTTTTGCTTTGTTTTTTTAGTTTCGGTTTTCATGCCGCCGCCGCGCCGCTGAACGTGCGCGGGGCGATTTTAATGGATTTGGACTCCGTTAAGGTGCTGTATAAGCAAAATGAAAACAAGAGAATTCCGCCTGCTTCGCTTACGAAGATTATGACCATGTATTTGGTTTTTGATGCCATAAAAGCCAAAAAAATCAGCTTGGATACGAAAGTGAAAATCAGCCGGAAGGCGGCGTGCACGGGCGGTTCGAGCATGCACCTGAAAAAGGGCGATATTGTCACGGTAAAACAGCTTTTGTACGGCATGGCTGTTGCAAGCGGCAATGACGCCTGCGTCGCCATTGCGGAACATATGGCAGGTTCCGAAAAAAAATTCGTACGGCTTATGAATGAAAAGGCAAGACGCCTTAAAATGAACCATACCGTTTTTAAAACCTGCAATGGATTGCCCGCGAAAGGGCAGTACACAACGGCGAACGACATGCTCGCCTTGAGCCGGAATTATATCATGACGCACCCCGAGTGCCTGACGTATCATAATACGAAGCAATACGCCTACCGCGACTATGTATTGAGAAATAAAAATCCGCTGCTTGGCAGATACCAAGGGGCGGACGGGCTGAAAACCGGCTGGACGAGGGCTTCGGGCTACAATATCGTCAGCACGGTGCGGCGCGGAGGCACAAGGCTTTTGGCTGTCATTTTAGGGGCGAACACCGATACCATACGGGCGAAGGAACTGAAAAAGCTCATGGACGCGGGGTTTGCCGTAAAATCCCATAAAATCGCTAAAATTTCCAAAGCCTTATAGCGATATGAGGCTTTTTTTCTTTGACGAAACCGTTTTATTTTGTTTCTCATTTTATCCCGTTTTTCAAAAACCGCTTAAGCGTTTTTTTTCCAGTATGAACGTTTTCAGATTTGCCCCCGTATCGGTTTGAACTGCTCTGTTTACAATATTGTAATTTTTGTTTTCCGCCGAAGAGTTCTTTTTTTTCTTGATAATCATATTGCCAAGGAAAAGATATTTATCGGTATGATTGAATTTTAATTTAAGAAGATAATGCTTGCTTATTCTTGTATAATGCAGTATTATTTATTTTTACAAAATTGTAAAAATGGTTGAGTCTTTTGGTTAAACAATTAATTTTGAGAGGTTTCGCATGAACCAGATTTTGGATCAACTTAATGTGTTGGTTTCAGATATCAACAGCATCCTTTGGGGACCGTATTGTCTGATTCCAATTTTAGTTGGTGCCGGCATTTATTTTACTTTGAAACTCAAATTCGTCCAGGTTAAACGCTTTTTTAAGGCTGTGCGCTATGGTTTTGGCGATATGTCCTTACAAGGGGAAAAGGCAGGCAAGGACGGCATGAGTTCGTTCCAGTCCCTGACAACCGCCGTTGCGGCGCAAGTCGGCACGGGGAATATGGCAGGTGCGGCAACAGCTATCGCATGCGGCGGTCCGGGTGCTATTTTCTGGATGTGGATTGCGGCTTTCTTCGGTATGGCGACCATTTTCGTCGAAGCTGTCCTCGCTCAAATTTATAAGACAAAAGACGATAAAGGGCACAGTGTCGGCGGACCTGCTTATTATATTTCCAAAGGGCTCGGCAGCAAAGCTTTGGCTGGATTTTTCGCCGTAACCATTATTTTGGCTCTCGGTTTTATCGGGAATATGGTGCAGGCGAACTCCATCGCCGATTCTTTTTATACCGCTTTCGGCATTCCTCCTTTTGTCATCGGTTTGCTTGTTGCTGCTTTCGTCGGTTTCATTTTTCTCGGCGGTGTTTCCCGTTTGGCATATACCACGGAAAAAATGGTGCCTCTCATGGCGGTGCTTTATATCATCGGTGCCGTTATTGTTATGGTTATCCATATCGACCAGCTTATTCCGGCTTTCAAAATGATTTTTGTAGGCGCTTTCGACCCCATGGCTGCAACAGGCGGCGTTATCGGGGCGAGCATTAAGGAAGCCATGCGTTACGGGGTTGCCCGCGGGCTTTTCTCAAACGAAGCCGGTATGGGCTCAACGCCTCATGCGCACGCTATCGCAAAGGTTAAATATCCTGCCCAGCAAGGTTTGGTCGCCATTATCGGTGTTTTCTTCGATACCTTTGTCGTGCTCAATA
>Ga0209694_1002992_pt1 | contig 12146 bp, 10 predicted proteins | sample GluameincwithD2O_FD_187499 | JGI IMG/M metagenome (GOLD analysis project Ga0209694, IMG submission 187499) | Mouse cecum microbial communities from Vienna, Austria - Glucosamine amended microcosms incubated with D2O (SPAdes) (version 2) | ecosystem: Host-associated > Mammals > Digestive system >...
GGGTAGTTTCTGTTGAAGGGAAACGTAAGCCGATCTACACAACGACAACAGCTTTTCAGAGAGAGATTATTGAACTCTTTGGGCTAAACATCGGCTGACATATGTATAATTGATACGGGATTTTAGGGTCGATCACAATCAGATTGATCGGCAGGTTCCTTCTCTTATATTCCCTCGCGACCGCAAGAAGCTCATCCTGAGTCTGATAACGCAGCTTGCACTGCCAGAATCCCAGGCCGTACTCCGGCATCATAGGCACTGTTCCGGCTGCTTTCGCGTAAGCCTCCAGAATCTCCGCCTGAAACGAAGAATGTCTTGGGAGCTTTTTCTTATATTCCTGGAAAATCATCTGTTTTGCTCTTGCTTCTCCCATGTCCGCTTTTATCTCCGCTACCAGAGCAAGCAATCCCGCAACCTCTCCATAATGTCTTCTATGCTGGCCTGATACAATGGCATCCGCTCTGCTGTAAACAATTTTTTCCGCCCAGGTAAAATATTTCTTTTTTTCTTCCTCCGACATCTGGAAATACTTTTTCCATCTCTGAAAATAGTTCCAAAACGTACTGGTCTTAAATCTGCAGCTTTCTTCAAAAATCTCACTCTCAAAATCCATCTGCAGGCTCAGATCATTTTCATCAGGAACCTCCACATATCCTGCTATACTTGCAGCCGCTTTCGAAGGTAATAGATCATCATATAAATACAGTAAAATTAAACGGATACCGTAACAGATAAAACTTCTGCTCCATCCCAGTGAACCCTGATGATTTTTCGATACGTCTCTGACTTTCTGAAAATCCCCTGTATAAAAACTGAGTATATAATACATGTGATCGCCAATTATATTTTTCTCTAATTCTGCATTTCTTACGCAGTCAACAGTGTTTCCCTTTTCTATGGAGCGAAGAACCTTCCGACCTGCCAGACAATATTTATCTGCCATATCTTTCATTCCAAAAAGACGCAGAAAATTTTTGTCCGTTGAATCTGATCGGAAATATTCCCAGCAAAACTGCATTTTCCTCTCTCGATCTCCCAGACAAAATATCCATATTTAGCAAAATATTTTATCTAAATCCCCAAATAGCCATTAATACTTTACAATGGTATACTATCACACACAGCGCCCCATACCCCACCTGCGGACTCGGATACTCCGTAAACCCCGGCAGCAGCTTTGCCCCACGCCTTAAATAAGCTTTCACCTTCTCCCCATATGGTGCTGTCAAGTAAGGACTAACAATTTTTTATGCTTTTTTAATACTTTTTCATTTTCCTTTTATAATACCCAATTACACTATCATCCAAAATTTCTAATGTCTACAATGACTTCTTAAATCCTCAATTATTCCTTCAGTACAATCTCCAGTAATTCTGCGGCAATTTGAACAGATTTGATCCGCATCAGATTATCCCATGCATCCTCTTTTCCCAGCAAATTCATTCCTCCATGCCAGACAAGCTCATCATCTATAACGGCAAAATGCTCTATCACCTCATCTTTTACAATTACGTGAATACCACCTTCCCGCATTTCCTCAATTAATCTCTGGCAAAACTCCGAACTTCCATAAGATATATTCTGTGGTTCCAACGTTATAACCGTCACCGTAATTCCTGCTTCCTGTCTTGGTTTTACAAGATAGCGAAGCCGCTCTGTCTTATCACGGGTAAGTTCCGGACTGGATATCATAATTTTCTTTTCCGCCTCAACAATATCTCTTTCAAATACATCCATATAGTTTCCAGAATCATAAATCGCATTTGCTGTCTGTTTTGTAACAATATAATTCGTTTTCAACTGAAAGCCTGTCCGTTTATAAGTGCGCAATCTTTTTGCATACATATTGTCAAAAATCCGAATATGAGAATCTACATAATCATAAACAATTACTTCTTTTTTCCCTTCATAATCACGATTCAATCTTCCAATATACTGCTCAAGCCTGCCTGCAAAGGAAACAGGCACAGCTAGCATAAGGGTATCCAATCTTGGATAATCAAACCCTTCGCCAATCTTCTGCCCCGTTGCCACCAGGATCAGACTCTGATCCTTTGTTAACTCTTTTAATTTTCTTCTCACCTCCGAATTTTCTTTATCACTGTTATCTCCATATAAAACAAATACATAATCTGCATCCTCCTGTAAATGGTCATACAGATATTTTGCCTGTTCTTTGTATCTTGTCAGAATCACCGGTGTTCTTCCCTCTTTCACGCAAGTTCTTGTATCTTCGAGAATCATTTCATTCCTGGCCGTACTTGCACTGATCAAAGCGTATGCTCCATTAATATTATTTTTGCTTTCATTGGTATCAATCACTCTTGTATACCGCGGATATACATAATGGCCGATTCCCTGTTCCATTGCCCGCTCTTTCGCAGTATAACTATGCCTGATCGGTCCTAAAAGCATATGAATGATTTTCTCCAAATTATCCCCTCTTTTGGGTGTTGCCGTCACACCATAAACGTATCTAGCATTTACCTTCTGCATAACCTCAATAGAGGTATTGGAACCGCAGTGATGACACTCATCCATCAGAACCATGCCATAAGAATTTATAAAATCATTAAACGTTCCTTTATGATACATAGAACCAACCATAGCAACATCTACAATACCCGTCAGCGTATTTTTACCGCCATGTAAAATGCCAATCACACTGTCCCTCCGCTTTTCTCTTCCGCTTTTTGTCCGGTAAATCGGTGGCTCTTCGTCTATGATTAAAAATTTATTTAGTTCATCGATCCACTGCTCCAGTAAATCCTTACTTTGAAGCAAAATAAGCGTGTTCGCTTTTCTTTCTGCAATGAGATAGCTGCAAACTACTGTTTTGCCAAATGCAGTCGCTGCACTGAGAATCCCATAATCAAATGCAAGCAAATGCTGTGCCGCCAGATTCTGTTGCATTTTCAAATCACCCTGAAAAGAAACTCTGATTGGTCTTCCCTTTTCCCTATGGTCAACAATCTCATATTCAATGCCCGCTTCTTTACATGAATCAAGTAAGTTCTCACGAAGTCCTCTTGGGATACAAATATAACCGTCTTTATCTTTTCCCATATAGACAGCACTAAAATGATAATAATTAGAATATCCAAGCCTTTTATTTTTGTAAAATATCGGATTATCAAAAGCCGCCATACTTCTAACTTGATTCTGCAGGTTCGGCATTAAATTCAATGTATCAACATATATGCCGTTCCCAAGAACAATGTGCATTTTTCCAACAACATCTGTTTTTACAAACTTCTCTTTTTTCTTCCAAGGTTTTGGTCGATTCCCGGAAATTGACAAAACTGACATCCCTTTTTCTTCGGCAAGCTCTGCCTGCCATTTTTCCATGTATTTTTCAATCTCTTCTTTTGACAATTTCTCCGTATGTTTGAGCAAGATATCCCACTGATCTGGATAAACATTCCAATTTTTATCAACAAAAGCACTATTGCCATTTTTTAATGCCTGCCCCTGTAAGGGCAGCGCAATCAGATTCCCTATACTACTTGCCGCGTCCTGAGACGGATACATTCGGTCATAATAGTGAAAGGATTTCAGGTTGATCGAAGATGAACCCTTATCCAACAGCAGGAAACCAAAACTTCTTGCAAGAGAGGCAGATATCGGTTTTTTAAAGAAAATCCATACATGGGCACCTCTGCCTGATCTTGATCTTTCTACCAGCGGTGCTATGCCATTTCTTTCACAGATAAGCCTTAAAGCATCAACTTCTTCATGCCATTCATCACTGGTATTGGCGAAATCCGTCTTTTCAGCACCTTTCTCATGATTGTCAAAATCAAACACAAGAAACCGACAGGTGCCATCTGGAAACAACGGATATACACCTAATACATCTGCGCCATCTTCTCTAAGTCCGAGGAGGTGCTCTATAATTTTTTTCGGTTTGAGCTCTGTCCACTTCCTATGCCCGCAAGCTTCGCAATGAATCTTTTCGCCATGCTGTTTTGGGCATATCCTATCGTTCCATCTATGATCGCACTGCGGAAAATATCCGCCTTTTGTACCTCTTTTTGCATAAACATCCGTTCTTCCCCAAAACATTGCAAAAAATCTATTTGCCAACTCTTCCGTAATGTATTTATACTGAATACGCTCTCCCTGGTCAGGATCATATTCCTCCATTGTCTCTAGCTTCTCCTCAAAAAAATCCTCTGACTCATAATCGATATCCGCCTTATTAAGCTGTTCTTTCAGTCTTCTGTTCTCGTCCTGAAGACTTCTCACTAACTTCCGAAGCGAATCTAAATTGTATGCTTCTATATTCATCTATATCATTATCACTTTCTCTTATCTTTCCACTTTTTATTGCATATCTGTTTTTAATAATTTTACTTTCTGGACATGCTGCCTTCTTCTTTGCTTTATTAACTGAATTCTCATTGCTTCCAACTTAGAAATGGTCTCTTTGGGCATCTGTAGTTCCAATGTTTTCGAATTTACAAATGAAACTATTTCAAATGCAGAAGCTTTTTTTTGAAATAACTCTTTTAAGTGCTCAACGTCTTTTTCTTCTATTTCTCTATAAGGAATCGCAATCTTTTTAAACTCACTTGGTACTAATTCTCTTACCCCACCTCCATAATAGCGACCGTAAAACTCACACTGAGCCAATGTCATTGAATTATAAAAGCAAAATACCACACTTGCCTTATCATATTCTTCATTCAAACGTATATGATAACCAGCATCGGTAGTATGAATATCCATTTCATTAATATATAATCTTGGTAATATGTCATATCGCTTAAAAAAAATAATATCTCCCTTCGCTACTATTGGAACACCATACCATGGATTTCTATTCGCACATTTGAATCTTTTTTTCAATTCTGTACCTTGTATCTTTTGTTTCCCAGCCCATTCTAAATATTCATCTAATTTTAACGGTAAATCTTCTTGTGGAACTTTTGCCAAATTTAACAAATAGACCGGCTTATTCCGCTCTTTTATTTTATCAAAAACAGCTTCATCAATACATATAATATTGTCTGAAACAAATGAAGATTTCTGTAAAATCGGTAAAACCTGCTCTCTGCATCTGTATGCCTCTACTTGTTGTTCTGTAAGAATAAAATATTTATTCCCTCCGGTTACTATTCCCGGAGCCGTTGTCCCTATCTTTTCAACTTTCGTATAATTCAAAGAAAAATCTTTTAACAGAAAAATATCATCGTCCTTTAAAATTGCATTTGACCATTTCTGTAACGGTTTATTCTTTTGAATAATATTTCTGCTTACAATTGCTGTCTCTTTAGAATTCGGATAAACTTCATAAAGAATATATGGAAGATCATCAATTTTATTAGTAAGGTATACCAAACATACTTCCTGCTCTATCCCTGTGAATACACAATCTTCAAAAGATATAATATGTATTGTATTAAACTTTGACTCCAAATACCCTCTTAATTTCTCAGCATATTGTACCTGCAGAAATTCCATTGGCAATACAAAAAAGACCGTACCATTAGGACGTAATAATTTACATGATGCCAAAACAAACGCAAACCACATGTTTTGCATTGCTGATGAAGGAAGCCCAACTTCTTCACAAAATTGCTTTGCCTTTGCTATATCCTCTTTATTCATCATCTTTAAACTAATATATGGTGGATTCCCTATAATAAGCGAATACCTATCATCATTTATAGACGCATATCGAATAAAATTTTCACATTCTACCGATAACTTTTCGCATCCATACTGTTGTTCTATTCGCTGAACTTTTTCCTGAAATAATTCCACTGCTTCCACATGATTAGAACATGACAATAGTAATGGAAGAAACCTTCCGTCTCCTGCGGAAGGTTCCAAAACATGGTCAAAATCTTGTTGCTCTTTTTTTAGATATGTCACCATAAATTCCACTAATTCTGTAGGCGTATAATATGAACCACTTTCTTTTCGATTTTCCAACATCACTATTCACCTTTTACGAACGCCCGATCTATGTATTCATTAAAAATCATATTAGTTTCGATATAAATGTCCTTTTGCCTCTCTGTTAATTTGCCCTCCTGAAACAGTTCTTCCAGTTCCTTTAACTGTATCCTCAACTGCGCGGCATTCCAATATAGGTCTGTTCTTCTGATATCCAAATGCAGCATATTGCACATGCTTTTTCCTACAGAGGTTTTCCCTATCACATATCCTTTATCATTGCGTTCCAAATGTTCGTCAAATTCTTCACTGGCCGGATCCACAAATCCCCTCTCACCATTATGCGGCTGCATACTATCTCCCGTCGGCCACTTATCCGACTTGGATAAATTACATCTTGGACAGGCCAGAACCAAATTATAATAATCTTTTTCCCTGCTTTTATCCAAACTCTTTGGAACGAAATGATCCAAATGAAACTTCTGATGCAGCACATTTCCATTCTTTCCGCAGTAGCCACACAAATAGTAAAAATCCTGTTCTATCTGTTCTCTGCCATCTTGATAATGCTTTAACTTTGATGCGCCTTTGCGCCGACGAATTACTTTATCACCATGTACTCTCAATATTCTCTCCTTTATTTACCGTTTTCTATTCCATCTTATGTTCCGAAATAATCGCACTTCCCAGTTCCAATATCCGTTGTAACCGCTCTTCAAATTTTGAATCCAGCATATTTTTAGGTAACTTTTCTACCATCCCATAAGATGACAAAACCTTGTATAACTCTAAAAATTCTTCTTCATCTGCCCCTAACTCCCCTTGATGTTTCTTATCTAAGAGTTCTTGATACCTCTCCAGCTTTTGCTGTCGCCGAACCTGAAATACTTTCGCACTCTCCAGCAAAACCTGAATAAAATCACTCAGTTCTGCCTCCTTATGGGGATCTGCTGCCTCCGTATCAAAAATATTTTTGGAATATTTATCCCTCTCTGCCACAAGACCATCCGTAATCTGCTCCGTATCCACAGCAGTCATAATAAAGCACTGGATATCACGCATAGAATCATTGATATAATTAATCAATGTAGTTCCGTTAAATCCATAACTTTTTACCATTTTATAATCAATTAACAACACATCGATCTGTTTCTCATAAATTTTGTCCAAAATATCCTGCTTACTCTCACAATCATCTATCAACACCAATTCGAGTTCTTTACATCGCCGCTGCAATGATCTCCTATAATTTTCAAATTGTGTCGGTTCATCATCAATATATCCTACTCTATACATTCCGGCCTCCTAGTATGATTTTTGCATAAAATCCCGTCTCTTTCCTCTGATTCTCACTCAAATCAATAATTCCATTATACTCGGATATGGTACGGTTTACAATCCACATTCCCATACCTGTTCCATCATCTTCATCCTCCTTCTCAAAATGATGACCACTTTCAAACGGCTCTAAAATCAACTTCGGCCGCTTTTTATATTTAGGGATCAGTCCCCAGCCGCTATCCATATAATCCATGGATAATCCATTTCCAAATTTGGATATATTCAGGTTAATCTGCCGTTTCTCCAATCTTCTGTCCATTTCCTGATCAAAAGATGCTAAACTGTTGGCAATCAAATTGCTAATAATATTTTCAATGTCAAACTCAAAACACCAAAGATCAATATCAGGATCACATTCATAGAATAAATCAGTACCGCTTTTATCTAGAATATCCTTCCACGTATACATATATTGTTCCAGCATAGTTTGAATATTATGCTTTTTTCTCTTTCGTTTGTCTTTCTTCCTGAAAGTCGAGCAATAGACACTAAAAATTTTCCACTTGTATGGTTGAACTGTTGTTCGAGAAACGGAAGTCGGGGATACCCTTCCTACGCACTGGAATAATTTTTAACCATACAGGCGGAAAATTTCCTATAACTCCACTCCAAGCCTATTTAAAAATAACTGGTCTCTTGCTATCGCTTCTGTCGTCCATATCTGTTTTGCATATGGCGTGGTTACATCTATCTTCTCCACAGCATCAAACCAATCAAATATTTCCTGAATAGAATTATTCTCTAACCATGTTTTTAACTGCTTTTCTTTATCCAGATTCACTTTCAAATCATGGTCATGTTCGCCGTTCGGTACCCCCAGAGTATTTTTCATCCGGGTAATCTCACCCGAAAAATGTTCATAGTAACATAGCGCGACAAATTGGACTAATTTCTTACCATCTACTGTCAGGTCATCCCATACACGGTGTTTCCTGCCTCCAACCCGCTGCTTATATTCTTCAAAAAAATCTTCAATCCATTCCCTCTTGCGAAACTTCCTTAACGACTCGAACGGATCTTTTTCCTTGTTTGCTACAAGTACAAATACTCCGTTGTACTTTTTTGCCTCTCTTACCGCTTTCGTTTTGAATGTAATTACGGGCTTTCCATTCCGCTTTTCTTTGATATCCAAAAACTGGTCGATCATTCTCCGGGCTGCAGGTTTAAAGTCTCTTTCTCCCTCCAGATAAGCATTCCTAAGTTTATTGAGCGTTTCATCAAATGCCCTGTTCTTCTTTATGCGGTTGACATCATTGAAATAAATATGCAGATATACCCTACGGTTGAATAATTCTGTATCTCCGGCCTCCAGCCCTTTCTTTTTGCTGGCATACTTCCTTGTCCTGGTAAATTCATGCATGATACAGGTGCTGACACCATACGTCCCGGCTTCATCCGGGCACATGTTCCCCGTATCCTCCAGCTTCCTGAGAACTTTGTCAATTTCAGGCCGTATCCATTTCACATCGTACTGTGCACGAGTGATAAAATCAAAGGATGATTGTAACAATAGTGACAGGTTATCTTCGGAATAAAACCCACAATCGGAAATCACCTCGGATTGTTCAAGCCCCAATGCTTTTAACTGCTTTGTGGCATTCTCCACTGCAATCACATCCGGTATATTTCCCGGGACTGACATGTAACACACTGGCTGCCTGGTAGATATGGAGTAAAACGTAAAGAGTTTATCCGTTTCCAACCCGTCCCTATCCTTATTATATCCTTGCCTGGCCCTGCCATGGTTCAATCCATAGGTCGAAACCGTAGAAGAATCATACGCCAGAACCCGTGCGTTTTCCAAACGGGCGGCCCTGTTAAAGAAAATGCTCTGCGAGATCGTCTCATCTGCCCCGACACGTTCAAACAAGTCATGAGCCGTGTCTTCAGAAATGGGATAACCATAGGGTTCCATAATATGTGTCAACTGCCACTTTTCAATGTGCGAAGTAGCCTCGCCGTCACTCTGCAGATAATATCTCGCCAAGGCAATAATCTTTTTGGCTACCGCCGTGTCACAGCTTTTATACACATCGTCATCTATTCCGCTGGCTGCACCGATATGGCCGATGATTGCTGATGCGCCAATCCGAATACGTGCGGCTGTAACGCCGACTTCGCTCATTGTACTTTCTGCCGCACATTTTTTCCGGGATCCATTGGATGCCTTGGCCCGCGTGGGTACGATCTCATCGGATCCATTCACTTTCTTCCCCAACAGTTTTTGTTCTTTTGAGACATAATATCCTTTTTCTTTATTGTAGATGCTAACCCGCCTATAGACATATACGGTTCCATTCCCCTGATCCTTTTCGATCAGATCCACACGTTCTTTTCCAGAAGCTATACGGCCCATATTTCCCTCCAAATACTTAGTATCTATCTTTCTCTTATATTATAACAGATACTAAGTATTTTTTCAAAGGAAAAGGGCCGTATTTTCAAGGTTTTTATCGCTTTTTTAATTCGGTAGAATCAGTATTTAGTGACTATTATTCGACTTTCAGGATATTATAGTAAAAATAAGGAATATCACCGCCTGACAACGCCTTTACTTCCCTATCCACAATTTCTTTCTCGTCTTGCTTCCTCCCCTTTTGCATAGAATAGAGAAATTTCTCCCGATCCGCCTGATTTCTCAGCAGTTCCGGATGATAGGAACCCGACAGAACCATACTGTAACGCTGTGTATCTGCCACCAGATACCGGCACTTCAAGCCTTTCAAGCTTCCTAATAATATACGGAATTTCTCTCTTTTCTTCATAACCGCAGAATAAGCCGCCCGAAATCCCTTTTGCAGATTCTCCATATATTGCAACGGCTCCTTAAACTCTCCCCTTATCGTTGCAAGATTCTGGTTCTTCACAGATTCCGCATGTCGGTATGCAATCCTCATATCAGAAGTTCCGCCATGAACAATTACCGGAACTTTAAAGGGATATTGCTGTCCTACTGTACCACTTATCACACTGCTGTTAACGCCTTTCCCTTCCTGATTCCAGTGATAGAATGGCAGAATCCCTGTATATAATACGGATTGTGACAGTTGATAGAAGATCTCATCATTTGCAGTTACTCGGTTGCGGTTATAGCGGATATTCGTCAATGTCTCCAGATCGATCAGTACCGGATATCTGCCAAATGCAATGATATTTTCGTAATGCAAATCCTTTGTCCCCAACAGATAGGTCAAAAACAGCTGTACGCCTATCCGTTGATAATAGTCTTCTAATTCCTTCTGCGAATCACAGGCTGCATAACCGACAATAGAGCACCAGCTATGGTCTGGATATGATAAGATTGCATAGTCATATTGGCTAATCCCAGTCTCTTTGGATAACCATTTCAGCATATCAACATATCTCATTTCATTATCCATTGATCGGGGTTTGTATAAAATCTCTACTTCATTATCCAGTAGAACCCTTACCACACAACGCCCCTTATTATGTACATCCGAAAAACCGCCCTTGATCCTGTGGATACTCCGCACTTCTTCCCCTTGGCAAAACACCTGCTGTATCGCCTGCCTGTCCTTCTGAAAGCATTCTATGATGTTAGCATAAAATGCCACCATATTCTTCACTGCTTCTTCTGTGCACTGGCATAGAACAGGATAACATGCAAATGTTCTTTGCAGAAATTCCTCTTTTTTAATTATCTCTTTGCAGAAATATTCGTATTTTTCTTTTGAATCTTTTCCCTTTAAACCTCCACGGTTGTCATAGTCATGCATTTCTACAATTAATGTTCGGATACAAAGCTTCTGCAAACGATGTGCCAACTGTTCTTTAAAATCCGGAAATATACTTTTCAAAGTATTCGTATCTCTAACTTTCTGTTGCAGCAAATCAAGTCCAGATTCGATCAACGCTTCATAAAATCCTCCAAAAAACATTCCATTTACCCTTTTCCCTTTATCACTTCTAATATACTTTTAATGGCGCCTGAAATTATTCATGTGTATCAGAATAAAAAGACTGTTGCAAAAATAGTAATCTTACAATACATAGCTATAAAATTTATATCGCCACACATTGTATGAATCTATCGTTTTACAACAGTCTTTTTATTTTTCTTAAATTAACAACATATTAATGTATAATATGTATCGCACATCAAGGTAATTGAGGATGCACCTTCTACTTGTTCTTCCTTCGGGATTAACTTTTCTATTTCCCCTAGTTCCATAGATAAATCCCCCGCATAATCTAAATTTGATTTTTGCTGCATACTACTTTCCTCCTTAATATTTTATTTGTTTTATAAGAACAGAAGCTTAATTTGAAAAGCTTTGTCTCTACTTAAATATGCAATCGTACCATCATATTTATTCAAAATTCGTTCCACATTTTTTAATCCGTATCCATGTCTCATTTTATCCCTTTTCACAGATACTGGTCTTCCCTTCTCCATAATCGGCGCTTCATTGACAGAGTTTTCTATTTTTATAAATAATAACTGTTTTTGATTCTCTATCTTTACAGATACCCATTTATCCGCATTTTCGTCCATTCTCATACATGCCTCAATCGCATTGTCAAGAAGATTCCCTAACAAGGAACAGGTGTCACTGTCATCAAACATCCACTCTGCAATCGGTACTGCCTGTATTGTAAACGTTATACCTTCCTGTTCTGCCAAGGTTCTCTTCTGCTCCAGAATCATATCTGCTACCTGGTTGCCTGCCCAGACTCTTCTCTTGATATCAAAAAAATTCTGTTCTATTTCTTCTATATATTTATCTATCCCTTCATAATTCTCTTCCATCTTAAAATGCTTTAAAACTAATGGTGTTAGTCAATAAATATGTTGGTCTAATCTCATTACAGTATTACCAGACGATAATTGCGTACATCATAGACACCATGCCAATAGCAACTGTTTCCAATATTGCAC